>OLRP01000572.1_pt1 | contig 32754 bp, 28 predicted proteins | sample 1672401 | NCBI WGS metagenome assembly OLRP01 (sample SAMEA3136682, study PRJEB25190) | human gut metagenome | reverse complement strand
GCGTTCACGGCCATCGTCACCGCGCTCGTCAACGATATCATCAACCCGCTCATCTCACTCATCATCGGCGGGCTGGATTTCTCCGGCGTGACCGTCGGGGTGTTTCCGATCGGCGATCTGATCATGGCGATCATCAATTTCCTGTGCATTTCGTTCGTCGTGTTCTGGATGGTGAAGATCATCAACCGCTTCAACCGCAAAAAGGCGGACGAAGCCGAGCCTGAGCCGGAAGCCCCTGCTGAGCCCACGACGGAGGAGCTGCTGGCGGACATTCTCGCTGAGCTCAAGCTCAGAAACAGCCGTGCCGCCGCAGCACAAACGCTCGACGATGCGGAAAAGGAAGAATATTCCGCCTCCGAGCGCTAAAAAAGTACTTGACACCTCGGGGCTTATATGTTATAGTATATAAGCCTTGAGGGGTCAATTGTATATCGCGGAGTGGAGCAGTTCGGTAGCTCGTCGGGCTCATAACCCGGAGGTCGCAGGTTCAAATCCTGTCTCCGCAACCAAATCAAGTGGATGTAACGGATTTTCGTTGCATCCACTTTTTTATTTTCACGTCCGGAGCAGGTTTCCGCCTGCTCCGTTTTTCATCCGCAAAGCCCGCATCCAGCCGCATCCCGCGCGGGAGTGAACCGCAAGTTCCATGACAAGCAGGCGTTCGCGCGGTACAATCGGGTCAGAAAACAACCTGAAAGACAGAGGTGAGACCCGATGAATCTGAAAGAAGCATTCCGCTATCAGAACAAGCTCCAGTCCTTTCTGGACGAAGCGCAGAGCATCCTCGACCGTGACGCCAACATCACGAAGGTCGAAAACACCTACCTGCGCCGCAAGGTCATGGCCGAGGCGGAGGACGAGACCGTTGCTGCCGTGCCGGAAACGGAGTATTACGAGCAGATCACGGACATTGCCCGTTTCCTTCTGCACCTGCTCGACGAGAAGGAGACGCTCAGCACCGCCATCCGCACGGCGAAGGATGCGCTGGACATCGACATGGACAGCGAGGTCAGCCTCAACGCCGCGCGTCAGAGCGTTGCCCGCACCTTCCGGCGCATGAACGACCTGCGCTGCAGCGAGCAGACGATCCCCAACGGCGGCAGCGGCTACCGCTTCAACGCCGACGGCAACCAGATCACCTACCGCTGCGACGTACGGCGCGTGACCACGATCAACTACGACCGGAAGGTCATCCGCGCCGCCCTCACGAAGCTCGACCGGCGCGCGGATGAGACCTCGGCCAGGATCGACCTGTGTCTGGTCACGTCCGACGTGGCATACACGCCGCCCTTTGACGTGAACGCCAGCTTCGCCGAGGCGTTCGCAGTCTACACCGGAAAAGACGAGGCATAACGCCCCGGCGCAGACCGGCTGTTCCGGGTGCGGCAAGCCAGGAGCAAGCGGATGCCGGTTCAGGTGCAGATGAACGATAACGCTGCACAATTGCAAACGGAAACGACCCCGAGCGGCTCGCTCAGCGAGCCTTTCTATTGAATTGGAAAGGACAGCGCCCGGCTTCTCGTCCGGCGTCAGACGCACAGACGTCAAACCCGTTTTTCGCGCAGACACCCATGCCCGCTTCCGAACTGACATCTCCCTCGTGCGGCAGGCAAGCCGACCTCGACTTTGACGAGAAAAGAAAAATTATGTGTGATCTCCTTTCCCGCGCGCAGCGACCGGCCGTGACCTGTCACGCCGCCGGCCGTGCGCCCGGGGCAAATGGCGGAAGCTGCATCGGACGCTTGCCGCATCCGGAACAGCCGGTCAGAAAACAGTGTGAGCAGCAGGTCTCGGCCTGCTGCTCACACACGATATCAGGATTTTCGGCGACGGGGATGAGGATCTGCTCCAGCGACACCTCAAACAGCGCGCCGAGCGCGTACAGATTGTCGACCGTCGGCAGGGTCTCGCCCTTCTGCCACTTGTAGATCGCCCGCGGCTCGGCAAAGCCGAAGTGTGCAGCCCGTGAACTGCATCCCAAATTTATCGCGCTGGCAGGTTCGCCTATTCCATTTATGAATGGTACGGATTTTCCTGCAATTGCGCGTGTGATTGAGACAGAAACCGGAATTCCGGCATTTTCCGTGCCGACGAACGGGATGAATGATTATGTGTATGGAGCGGGCATTGCACTCGAAGAAATCGCAAAGCGGTTTGTCAGAGAACCGGACAGGCAGGAGAATAGAGATCCCTCTTCGCGCACGGTAAATCTGTTAGGTGTGACACCACTTGATTTCGGACCACAGAAAAATGCAGAAACCTTAAAAGAGAATCTGCAGAAATACGGATGGCAGGTTATGTCTGTGTGGGCGATGGGCGATGATTTGAAAACGTTGCAAAGATCAGCGGAGGCAGACGTTAATCTGGTTGTTTCGGCAGTAGGACTCCGTGTGGCAAAGATACTCTGGGAGAAGTATAAAATACCATATGTGATCGGAACACCAAACGATTGGCTGGCAGAAGATATTTCAAATGCACTGGAGCGTGCAGCCACACGGCAGGCAGAGCCGGCGGTTGTATATTTGCAGAACCGCATGCAGCAGGAGGCAGATATTACGCTGGTCGGAGAACCTGTCACTATGGGATCATTAGCAGCAGGGATTGAAAAAAGATATGGTCGTGCCGCCCGCGTCCTGTGTCCGTTAAAGGAATGTGCGGATTTGCTCGGTGAAAAAGATAAAATGGTGCTTGGAGAGGAAGCAATGGAAGAGGCACTTAAAAGTGCAGGGATCATTGTGGCAGATCCTCTGTATCGTCCGATCTGTCCGGGGGAAAGTATTTTTTATGAATTACCGCATGTGGCATTTTCGGGGAGAATATATTTTTGAGAATACTATTGTTAGGATGCAATTTGCAATCTGCGATGATGAAAAATCTATAGGCTTGATATTAGAAGAAAAAATAAAGAAATTATTGCCGGATGCAGTGATAGAAACATATTTATCGGGTGATGAACTGATTGCAAGTGGTTGTAAGCCGGATATGCTCTTTTTGGATATCCAGATGCCGGGAAAGAATGGGATGGAAACGGCAAGGATTCTGCGTCAGAAGGATGACGAAGTGGACGTTGCTGCATAAACCAGTTGACAGATTCCTTTCGGAAGTATAATATAAAGACAAATTTCATAGGATATAAAAAACAAAGGGCGATGTTGTTCAGACACTGCCCCTTTTTTTATTCGAAAACAGGAGGGATGAGGTTATGGAAAAGTTAAATGATGTGATTACAGCAATTGACGATTTTGTCTGGGGACCGGTCATGCTGATTCTGCTTGTGGGGACCGGAATTTTCCTTACGATCCGCACGCGGTTTCTGACATGGAGAAATCTCGGTTATGCACTCAAAAGTACGTTAAGCAAAGAGGCGCGGACGAAAAGCCGTGGCGAGGGCGATGTGTCTCCGTTTTCGGCACTGACCACAGCACTTGCCGCCACAATCGGAACGGGCAACATTGTGGGGGTTGCGACGGCGATGGTTTCCGGTGGCCCGGGAGCTTTGGTCTGGATGTGGATCTCTGCTGCATTTGGTCTGACGTCGAAGTTCGGTGAATGTATGCTGGCGATCAAATACCGTGAGATCAATGCCAAAGGGGAGATGAGCGGCGGCCCGATGTACACGATGAAAAAGGCACTGAAGAATAAAAGATTTGGAGCGGTTCTTGCGTGGTTATTTGCACTCTTTGCTGTGATTGCTTCGTTTGGAATCGGCAATATGACACAGGGAAATTCGATTTCCGGTGCATTACATACGACATTTCATGTGCCGACCCATCTGACCGGAATTGTGATTACGGTGCTTGCCCTGCTGATCATTGTCGGCGGTATCAAATCCATTTCAAAGGTTTCTTCGGTGGTCGTTCCGCTGATGGCGTTTTTTTATGTGATCTGTGGCGTTATTGTCATTATCGGAAATATTTCGAATCTGCCGGCAGGCATTTTGATGATTTTTCAGATGGCATTTTCGGTAAAAGCGGTAGGCGGCGGTCTGTGCGGAACGATTGTCGCTTCCATGATGAATGCAATGCGTTATGGTGTGGCAAGAGGTGTATTTTCCAACGAAGCCGGTATGGGATCTGCGGCAATTACGGCAGCGGCTGCAACGACGGATAACCCGGTGCGTCAGGGATATATCAATATGACGGGAACCTTCTGGGATACGATTGTTGTCTGTACGATTACGGGACTTGCGATTGCCTCTTCCGGTGTCCTTGGCATGACCGATGCTGCCGGGAATATGCTGACCGGTTCGGATGTTACAATTGCGGCATTTGAGACGGTTCTGGGATCGGCCGGGGGCTGGCTTGTGACAATCGGGATTACATTGTTTGCGTTTTCTACAATACTCGGCTGGGAGTATCACGGGGAAAAAGCATTTGAATATCTGCTGGGAACGCACCGGTTTAATATGGTATACCGCCTTGTTTTTTCCTTTGTTGTGTATTTCGGATGTACACAGACACTGAATCTGGTATGGAGTTTCTCGGATATTGCCAATGCGCTGATGGCAATCCCGAATCTGATCTGTATGCTCCTGCTCAGTGGTGAAATTGCAAAGGATATTCGGGAGTTTCAGAAAGAAATTCATAAATATAATTAAAAAATGTAAGGTTATTCTTTGCTATCAGCCCGAAGCGTAGTATAATGTAGTTATCTGAATTTTATAGACATGGAGGTTAGGAAATTATGCAGATGGAACAGCTACGCAAAGATATGATGGCAGCGATGAAAGCGCGCGACAAGGAACGGAAGGATGCAATTTCGTCTCTGGTTTCGGCAGTGAAGAAAAATGCCATTGATGCCGGATGCAGAGATGACATTCCGGAGGATATGGTCAATGCCACAATCATGAAGGAATTAAAGACCGTTCAGGAACAGATCGATTCCTGCCCGGCAGACCGTACCGATTTGCTGGAGGAGTACAGAAAACGTTATGACATTATGAAAGAATATGCACCGAAGATGCTTTCGAAAGAGGAAGTGACTGCGATTGTTAAGGAAAAGTTTGCAGATGTGATTGCAACGAAGAACAAGGGACAGATCATGAAGACGATTATGCCGGAGCTGAAAGGAAAGGCAGACGGAAAGGTGATCAATGAAGTTGTTACAGAGATGTGCAACGCATAAAGGAGAAGAAACATGAGATTGTATATGCCGACGAAGGTATTTTTTGGCAGCGGTTGTGTTTTGGAAAACGGTGCAGAGTTAAAAGCATTAGGAAGCAGAGCCATGATTGTGACGGGAAAACATTCCAGCCGCATCAATGGTTCGCTTGCAGCAGTTGAACAGGCATTGCAGGCAAACGGGCAGACCTATGTGATTTTTGATGAGATCGAAGAGAATCCTTCTGTGGAGACCGTGGCTGTGGCAGCGGGCATTGCAGTAAAAGAACAGGTGGATTTCTTTGTGGCTGTGGGAGGCGGTTCTCCGATGGATGCGTCCAAGGCGATTTCGCTTCTGGCAGCGAACCCATCGGCAATCGATCATGCAGAGGAGCGTCTTTATCATCCGGAGCCGATGCAGGGCTATCCGGTTGCAGCAGTCCCGACCACATCCGGTACGGGATCGGAAGTGACGCCTTATGCGATTCTGACACGGCACGACTTACATACCAAGCAGTCAATCGCACACAAATGGTTTGCGGATCTGGCATTTGTGGATGCCGGATATTTAAAGACTTCTTCTTATGAGAATATGGTCAGCACCTGTGTGGATGCGCTGGCACATCTGATTGAGTCATATCTGAATACTAATGCAAATGCATATAACCGGATATATTCAGCGGAAGGTCTTCGGATCTGGGGCAGTGCAAAGGAATACCTGCTTTCTTCCGGGATTAAGATTCCGGATGAAGGATACGAAACATTCATGCATGCATCGGTTGTGGCAGGTATGGCGATTGCACATACTGGTACTAGTATTCCGCACGGATTAAGTTATCCGGTCACATATGAGCTTGGCATTCCGCATGGAAAGGCAGTCGGATTTTTCCTGCCGGGATTTTTGCGTTTTTACAATAATCAGAAGCGGGTGGCAGAGGTGCTTGAGCTGCTTGGGTTTGAGAACCGGGCTGAATTTATCGCCTATCTGGACAAGCTGCTGGGCAAACCACAGATCCCGGAGGAACTGTGGGAGGAGGATGTGCAGAAACTGTTGCAGAATCCTGCCAAGTTAAAGAACTATCCGTTTGAGATGACGGAAGAAATTCTGAAAAAATATCTAAACAAATGAGAACCCGTTTGAGGAGGAAACTTATATGATACAAAAGTTGATTGAAAAGTTAAATAAGAAGAGATTAAAAGAACGAATTTCTTCTGCAATTGTGATGGTGGCCCTGATTGTTAGCATTTCCGGTGTTGTGGGAGCCGTATCCGGAATTGTGGTCAACAACCGCTATAATTATGCATTGAAAAATTACGGTTTTTCACAGGGGGATATCGGCAAGATGATGATTACGTTTGCCGATATGAGAAGTTATCTGCGTGCTGCGATCGGATATCAGGATGAAAACCTTGTGAACAGCTGCGCAGAAAATTATGAGAAGAAGAAGGAATCCTGTCAGCAGTATACCAAAGAGGTAAAAAATACGGTTTCATCTGCGGATGAGGAGAAAATTTATAATAGTATCACAGAAAAACTGAACGATTATTTTGACACCTGTGATGCTGTACTGGAAAAAGGAAAGAATACACAGGATATTGATGCGCGCCATGAAGCACAGCAGATGGCACAGGATCAGGTGGCACCGATCTATGAGGAGATTTATCAGGATATGGTGAAACTGATGGATGCAAATACCGAGCATGGAGATAAGTTAGAGAAAATTCTTACAATGGTAGAATTGATCACACTTATTGCAATTATTGCGGTTATTGCACTTGCAATTTTTGCAGCCCGCCGGATCGGCAGAGTGCTTGCACAGAATATTGTTGATCCTTTGGATCAGCTGGGTGCTCGTTTTGATACATTTGCAAAGGGGGATCTCTCCAGTGAGTTCCCGGAGATGACATCAGAGGATGAGATTTCCGAGATGGTAGTTGTTGCACGCAAGATGGCAAAGAACCTGGCCGCTGTTATTCAGGATGTCAACCACCGTATGGATCTGATGGCTCACAATGATTATACCGGTGTTTCCAAAATTCCGGAGAAATATATGGGTGAGTTTGCGGCAATGAATGATGCAATCCATGTCATGAACACCGATATGAATGAGACGATGCACCGGATTGAGGAGGCTGCTTCCCAGGTATCTGCAGGTTCTACCAACCTGGCAGAGGGATCACAGACACTGGCAGAGGGATCTACCGATCAGGCAGGTGCAGTGGAAGAACTTCTGGCATCCTTTGCCAATATCACAGAAGGGGTTGAGCACACACATGAGAGTGCACAGGCTTCTTACGAATTATCTGTAAAATATGCACAGGAAGCAGATAAGACACAGAAGGAAATGAATGCAGTTACCGAAGCAATGAAGAGAATCAGCGATATGTCCAAGCAGATTGAGACAATCATCGGACAGATCGAGGAGATCGCGGAGCAGACGAACCTGCTTGCCCTGAACGCATCCATTGAGGCTGCACGTGCAGGAGAAGCCGGCAAGGGCTTTGCCGTAGTTGCATCCCAGATCGGAAAACTTGCGGATGAGAGTGCACAGTCTGCAGTCAATACCCGTGAGCTGATTATGAACTCTATTCAGGAAATCGAAAACGGCAATCAGGCAGTTGATGTGACTTTCCAGACGATTATTTCTCTTGTAGAGGGAATCAATGAAGTGGCAAAGAAATCCCAGGAACTGGCACAGCTTTCCGAGACACAGGCAGAGCAGATCAAGCAGGCAGAGTCCGGTGTAAACCAGATTTCCGAGGTTGTACAGAGCAACGCGGCAATCGCAGAGGAATCTTCCGCAACCAGTCAGGAGCTTTCTGCAGAGTCTGCTTCTCTGAATGATCTGGTGCAGCAGTTCAAGTTAAAATAGTGATACAAAATAAAGGTATAAGAGAGGAACAATCTGGAAAATGGATACGTCGATTTTTATCGGAACATGGTGGTCACTGGTGCCGCCTCTTCTGGCAATCATACTGGCACTTGTCACCAAGGAAGTATACAGTTCCCTGTTTATTGGAGTGGCGGTCGGAGCACTGTTATATACCGGATTTCATCCGTGGAATGCATTCAATGCCCTGTTTTCGATTATGAAAGACAGCATGAATCTGAATATTCTGATTTTTGATGTGCTGCTTGGAATGATTATTGTATTGATGTCAAAATCAGGAGGCTCAGCTGCTTATGGAAGATGGGCCGGCAGCAAGATCAGGTCAAAAAAGAGCGCAATGCTGGCAACCACAGGACTTGGAATGCTGATTTTTGTGGATGATTATTTCAATTGTCTGACCGTCGGATCTGTGATGCGTCCGGTAACTGACCGCTACAAAGTATCCCGCGCAAAACTGGCATATATCATTGATGCGACCGCTGCGCCGGTCTGCATCATTGCGCCGATTTCCAGCTGGGCGGCAGCCGTCAATTCGTATGTTCCGAAAGATGCCGGGATTACGGGATTTCAGCTGTTTCTGCGAACAATTCCGTACAATCTCTATGCGATTCTGACGATTGTCATGGTATTTTTTGTGATTATTGCAGGTTTTGATTTCGGACTCATGAAAAAACATGAGGAGAATGCTGCAAAAGGAGATCTGTTTACCAGCGGCGGGGAAGAGTTTGAAAAGGTTAAGGAAGAAGATATTTCTTCCAACGGAAAAGTGATTGATCTGCTTCTTCCGGTGATTGTTCTGATCGGTTCTGCAATTGGTGCCATGATCTATACCGGATTTCTGGGCGGTGCGACCGATGTGGTCAGTGCATTTGCAGGATGTGATGCGGAGACCAGCCTGATTTTTGCAACCATGGTCACGGTCTTTGTCATGCTGTTTTTGTATCTTCCGCGAAAGGTGGTTACGTTTAAAGGATTCATGGAGAGTTTTGTGGAAGGCTTTAAGCTGATGATCCCGGCGATCGGAATACTGATATTTGCCTGGACCTTAAAGGGAATGGGAGATGCTCTGCAGATTGGTACATTTGTGGAATCCATCGTTGGAACGAGTGCTTCTGCAAGCCTGTTCCTTCCGGCTGTTTTGTTTGTTGTTGCAGTGTTCCTTGCGTTTTCTACCGGAACAAGCTGGGGAACATTTGCGATTCTTGTTCCGATTGCAATCGCCATGTTTCCGGGGGCAGATCATCTGGAAATGATGATCATTGCGGTTTCCGCAGTGCTGGCAGGTGCCGTCTGCGGGGATCATATTTCACCGATTTCGGATACAACGGTTATGTCTTCGGCCGGCGCGCAGAGTAACCATATCAACCATGTGACAACGCAGATGCAGTATGCAGCGGTTGTTGCTGTGGTATGTATCATTGGCTATATCATTGCAGGACTGGTACAGATCTGGTGGGTAGCACTTGGCATCAGCCTCATGCTCCTGCTTGCTGTTCTTACCTTTATAAAAAAGAGGTCGGGGAGCAACCGCGAAAAGACAGCAGGTATATAAGAATCAGGACAGAAGCCCAAAAACAAAGAAAGGAGCAGGCGAGGAAACCTGCTCCTTCTTAGTTACTTAAAGGAAATTGAGTAACTGAGTAGTTAATTAGATAATTGTTTAATAAAATTGAACTACATACTCATTTGCGTACGTGCATGCTATATTTAAATAACACCATTCAATACTTACATTATACCGTGTTATTCGGATTTTGCAATACCTATTTTGAAATTTTTGGAATTAATCCTTTATTTTCGCTATTCCGGAAGCGGAAGGAAGTCCGGCTTTCTGCCGGTAAAGACCGTAAAGTACCGGAAGCCTGCATGCCGCAGAATCTGAGGAAGACGGTCAAACGCATATGCAACGTGCTCCGGCGCATGGGCATCGGCTCCGAGTGTCAGAATCTCTCCCCCGAGTTCGTGATAGCGTAAAAGAACAGCTTCGGTCGGGTTTGGATGTCCCAGCCCGTATTTGAATCCTGCCGTGTTGACTTCGATCCCTTTTCCCATGGAAATGAGTTTACGCAGAATCTCATCAATGATATCGGCATAGGCCTCATATGTATAGAAACGGTTGCGGTCCGGACCGTAGCGGACAACATAATCGAGATGACCGTATACATCGAAGTCGGAATAGGTGTTCAGGTTTTCCAGAATGGATTCGAAGTACTCGCGGTAAGCAGTTTTTTCGGAGCGTCCTTCATAGTATTTCGGGTAATAGGGATCGATTCCGTGAACAACGTGGGAGGAACCGATGACAAAATCAAACGGATGTCCGGTCACCGCTTTGCGGTTGATTTCCGTGATGTGGGGCTGCAGACCGACTTCGATTCCAAGACGAATGGAAAGACGGTCATGGCAGGTGTCCTGAAAACTGCGGACTTCTTTTATATAGGAATCAAAATCCAGAAGAAACAGATTGGGATCATCCGGGTAATCATAATCAAAATGATCGGTAAAACAGATGCCATCCAGGTTCTGCCGTACAGCGGCCTGGATCATGTCAGGCATCAATGCGTCACTGTCTCCGCTGTGATGCGTGTGCATATGTGTATCCCAAAGCATAAGAGCCTCCTTTTTTCTGTGTGGTTGATTTTGGAAAAAGTCTTTTCGTAAGATTATACTATATTTCAGGGGAAATAGATACCTTTAGTGAAAAAATTAACAAAGACGGAGAAAAGACTTGAACTTTCGGAAATAATTGGGTAAAATAAAGGAAGCTTGGGACGCAAGTCCCATGAGACTATTTATTTACAATTCTAGGAGGAATTAAGAATGGCAGTAAGAGTAGCAATCAACGGATTCGGCCGTATCGGTCGTCTTGCTTTCAGACAGATGTTCGGAGCAGAAGGATACGAAGTAGTAGCAATCAACGACTTAACAAGCCCAAAGATGTTAGCACACTTATTAAAGTATGATAGCTCACAGGGTAAGTACGAGCATGCAGATGAAGTTTCTGCAAGCGATGATTCTATCACAGTATGTGGTAAGGAAATCAAGATCTACGCTTTCCCAGATGCAAACAATTGCCCATGGGGTGAGTTAAAGGTTGACGTTGTATTAGAGTGCTCTGGATTCTATACAAGCAAGGAGAAGGCTCAGGCTCATATCAATGCCGGAGCTCGTAAGGTAGTTATCTCTGCACCAGCAGGAAACGACCTTCCTACAATCGTTTACAATACAAACCACGAGACATTAAAGGCTTCTGATACAATCATTTCTGCAGCTTCTTGTACAACAAACTGCTTAGCTCCAATGGCAGATGCTCTTAACAAGTTTGCTCCAATCCAGTCTGGTATCATGGTAACAATCCATGCTTACACTGGTGATCAGATGACTCTTGATGGACCACAGCGTAAGGGTGATTTAAGAAGATCCCGTGCAGCTGCAGTTAATATCGTTCCAAACAGCACAGGTGCTGCAAAGGCTATCGGTCTTGTAATCCCAGAGCTGAACGGAAAGTTAATCGGATCTGCACAGCGTGTACCAACCCCTACAGGATCTACTACAATTCTTACAGCAGTTGTTAAGAAGGCTGGCGTTACTAAGGAAGACATCAACGCAGCTATGAAGGCAGCAGCTAATGAGTCCTTCGGATACAATGAGGACGAGATCGTATCTTCTGATATCGTTGGTATGAGATTCGGTTCTTTATTCGATGCTACTCAGACAATGGTTAACCCAATCGGTGATGATCTGTATGAGGTTCAGGTTGTTTCTTGGTATGATAACGAGAACAGCTACACATCTCAGATGGTTCGTACAATCAAGTACTTCTCTGAGTTAGCATAATCTATCTTAGTTTATGTGAAAGGGTCCGGCCTGTAGGGCCGGACCTTTTTTCATTATGACGAATAAGAAGAAAAGGAAAGGGTTCCGCTGTTTTATGCAGCTGCGGAGTATGAAACAACCGGCTGGAAAGTCATTTCCTTTTCTTCGGGTTTAAAATTGCCGAAAAGGCAGAACGGAGAATAAAAACATGGCATTAAATAAGAAAACTGTTGATGATATCAACGCAAAGGGCAAGAGAGTCCTTGTAAGATGTGACTTCAATGTACCACTGAAAGCTGGCGAGATCACAGATGATACCCGTATCAAAGCTGCTCTTCCTACAATTAAGAAGTTATTAAACGATGGTGGAAAGGTAATCCTTTGCTCCCATCTTGGAAAAGTAAAGAACGGACCAAACGAAGGAGAGTCCCTTGCACCGGTTGCCAAGAGACTTGAGGAGCTTCTCGGACAGAAAGTAAACTTCGTATCTGATTACAACGTAACAGGCGAGGCAGCTACAAAGGCTGTTGAGGAAATGAAAGAGGGAGAAGTTGTATTACTTCAGAATACCCGTTTTCGTGGCGCTGAGGAGACAAAGAACGGTGAGCAGTTCTCTAAGGAACTTGCCGATCTTGCAGACATCTATGTATGTGATGCATTCGGTTCCTCCCACAGAGCACACGCTTCTGTAGCCGGTGTTACAAAGTTCATCACTGCAAAGGGTGGACAGAATGTTGTTGGTTACCTGATGGAGAAGGAGATCGCCTTCTTAGGAAATGCTGTTGAGAATCCGGTACGTCCATTCGTAGCAATCCTCGGTGGTGCTAAGGTAGCAGACAAACTCAACGTTATCAACAACCTGCTTGAGAAGTGTGATACCCTTATCATCGGTGGTGGTATGGCTTACACATTCATCAAGGCTCAGGGATATGAGATCGGACTTTCTCTCTGTGATGATGAGAAGCTTGATTACTGTAAGGAAATGATGGCTAAGGCTGAGAAGATGGGCAAGAAGATCCTTCTTCCTGTAGATGCTGTTACCATCAAGGATTTCCCGGATCCAATCGACGGACCTGTAGAGACAGAAGTATGTGATATCACAGCTATGCCGGCAGACCGTGAGGGATGCGATATCGGACCTAAGTCCGCAGAGATGTTTGCAGATGCTGTTAAGACAGCTAAGACTGTAGTATGGAACGGACCGATGGGTGTATTCGAGAACCCGACACTTGCAGCTGGTACACTTGCAGTAGCTAAGGCTCTTGCAGAGACCGATGCAACAACAATCATCGGTGGTGGAGATTCCGCTGCAGCTGTTAACCAGATGGGTTATGCTGATAAGATGAGCCATATTTCTACCGGTGGTGGAGCTTCCCTTGAATTCTTAGAGGGTAAGGAACTGCCAGGCGTAGTAGCAGCAGACGATAAATAAAAGACAGTTAAATTATTTACAGATTAGGAGAAATAAAAATCATGGCAAGAAAGAAAATCGTAGCCGGCAACTGGAAAATGAACATGACTCCAAGCCAGGCTGTAAAGTTAGTAGAAGAGTTAAAGCCATTAGTAGTATCTGATAGCGTAGATGTTGTTTACTGTGTACCTGCAATCGATATCGTACCGGTTGTAGAGGCTGTGAAAGGAACCAACGTACAGGTTGGTGCCGAGAACATGTACTTCGAAGAGAAGGGTGCATACACAGGTGAGATCTCCGCAGAGATGCTGGTAGACGCTGGTGTTAAGTACGTTGTAATCGGACATTCCGAGAGACGTGACTACTTCAAAGAGGATGATGTTCTCTTAAATAAGAAGGTTAAGAAGGCAATCGAGGCAGGACTTACTCCAATCCTTTGCTGTGGAGAGACTTTAGAGCAGAGAGAGATGGGTGTAACACTTGACTGGATCAGACTTCAGATCAAATCTGATCTTGCAGGCGTTGCAGCAGCAGACGTTGCAAACATGGTAATCGCTTATGAGCCAATCTGGGCAATCGGAACAGGCAAGACTGCTACATCCGATCAGGCACAGGAAGTCTGTGGCGCAATCCGTGCATGTGTAGCTGAAATCTATGATCAGGCTACTGCTGATTCTGTTCGTATCCAGTACGGCGGATCTGTAAATGCAGGAAATGCAGCAGAGCTGTTCGCAAAGCCGGACATCGATGGTGGTCTGGTTGGCGGAGCATCCCTGAAAGCTGATTTCGGTAAGATTGTAAACTACTAGAATCTGATTTTGTATGGTTATAGGGCTATTCATCTGAATTTCAGGTGAATAGCCTTTGAAATTTTACACATGAAGAAAAAATGTCTGGAATGTGTCGTTCTCTTGTTGTTTATTTTTGCTTTGACACATGGCATCATCCAAAATACACAGCCGCTGAAAGAGACTAAGGAAGTACAAACTGAATATGAGGAAAAAACCTCCCAGGTCACGGAGAAATCACAGGAAACCGAGCCGGAAGTACAGGATCTGGAAAACCAGATTTTAAGGACTGCCTCCGGAAAGTTTTTTCAGAAATATCCGGTGGATGAAGCCTTTATGGGATGGATTGAAACGAAGTATGGGAGCGGTGTGCTGCAGAGTCTGTATACACAGCTGGAAAACGGAAATCAGGACCCGGATCTGTGGTATCGGTTTACCGGAAACAGTATGCATGTTCTGTGGCTTATGTATTGCAGGCAGCAACAGTATATGTCGTATTCGTATGAGGATGTGATCTGGAAAGAAGCATCCGATCCGGCATGCATCCGTCTGGATTTTGTCGGGGATATCTGTCTGGATGAGAATTGGTGTACGGGGAAGACGGCAAAGAATCACATGGCGGATTATTTTTCCGATGAAGTAAAAAAGGAACTGATTTCGGCAGATTTTACGATGGCAAACAATGAGTTTGCTTATACAACACGGGGACAGCGGCAGGTTGGCAAAGCATACTGTTTTCGGGCAGATCCCAAAGATGCCGGATTCCTGCGCACACTGGGAATAGATATGGTCTCTGTGGCAAATAATCATGTGTTTGATTATGGTGAGCAGGGATTTTTAGATACGCTGGATGCATTGCATGCAGCGGGAATTCCGTACAGTGGTGGTGGCAGAAATCTGACAGAGGCAAGCGCTGTGCGTTATGTGGTCACAGGTGGACGAAAGATTGCGATTGTATCTGCAACGGAAATCGAAAGGTTTTATCATTTTACACAGAAAGCCCAGAAGGAGAAACCGGGAGTATTAAAGACCCAGCAGGAAGAGGTATGGAAGAAAGAACTGAAGCGTGCGAAGAAGAACAGTGATTATGTGATCGCGTATGTTCACTGGGGAACAGAAGGAAAGATCCATTATGGGCAGGATCAGACAGAGATTGCAGACCTTTGTGTAAAAGCTGGTGCAGACGCCGTGATTGGTGGACATCCGCACCGTCTGCAGGGCGTTGAGTTTATAAAAAATGTGCCGGTGGCATACAGCGTGGGAAATTTCTGGTTTTCTACCGGAAAACTTTACACAACGATTGCACAGATTCAGATTGATGATTCCGGCAGTCTGAAATTGCGGATGATTCCGTGCATACAGGATTCGCTTACGACTTCGATTCTGACAGAAAAAAAACAGATCAAAGCATTTTATCATTATCTGGCAGACATCTCCAATCATGTGGGAATTGATGAAGACGGATTCTTTTATCCGTATAAAAATGTCGAAAAACCAGGAGTTTCTCCTTATGCCTATACGTCCGGAAGGCGTTATGGACAGTATTTTGATGATGTGGATCTGGATTTAAAATCGATAGATATCGTGGGAAATTTGCAGTGAACACTTGCAATCCCGTCCAAATTATGTAATATAATAAGTGTTTGTGTAACAATAATGAAGTACCATAGTATAAGATTGTTACAATGGAAAGAGAGGATGAATTATGAGCAAAAAACCTGTTGTTTTAATGGTTCTTGACGGTTATGGTCTGAATGACCGTACAGAGGGAAATGCCATTGCGCTGGCAAATACCCCGGTGATGGATAAATTAATGAAGGAATGTCCTTTTGTAAAAGGACAGGCTTCCGGTCTGGCAGTAGGACTTCCGGACGGACAGATGGGTAACTCTGAGGTTGGACATATGAATATCGGTGCCGGTCGCATTATTTACCAGGATCTGACCAGAATTACCAAGGCAATCGAAGACGGTGACTTTTTCGAGAATAAGGCACTGCTTGCAGCCATGGATAATTGTAAGAAAAATGATTCGGACCTGCATCTGTGGGGACTTCTTTCCGATGGTGGTGTGCACAGTCATATTACACATCTTTACGGACTGCTTGAGATGGCAAAGAAGCAGGGACTGAGCAAGGTATATGTTCATGCATTCTTAGACGGACGTGATACACCTCCTGCATCCGGAAAAGAATTTATCGAAGAACTGGAAAAGAAGATGAAAGAGATCGGTGTTGGAAAGATTGCTTCTTTATCCGGACGTTACTATGCAATGGATCGTGATAATAACTGGGATCGTGTACAGAAAGCCTATGATTCCCTGACAAAGGGTGAGGGCGTACAGGCAGAAGATGCGGTTAAGGCAATGGAAGATTCCTATGCAAAGGATGTAACAGACGAGTTCGTACTTCCTACCGTAATTACAGAGAATGGAAAACCGGTCTCTGTTGTAAAAGAGAATGATTCCGTGATCTTCTTTAACTTCCGTCCGGACCGTGCCCGTGAAATGACACGTGCATTCTGTGATGACAAGTTTACCGGATTTGACCGTCCGTTCATTAAGACAACATTTGTCTGCTTTAAGGACTATGATGAGACGATCCCGAACAAGCTGATCGCATTTGAAAAAGAGCATATTGTAAATACATTCGGTGAGTACCTGGCAAAGTGCGGAAAGACACAGCTTCGTCTGGCCGAGACAGAGAAGTATGCACATGTTACATTCTTCTTTAATGGCGGAGTGGAAGAGCCAAACGTTGATGAGGCACGTCTGCTGGTAAATTCCCCGAAGGATGTTGCAACATATGATCTGAAGCCGGAAATGAGTGCTCCGGAGGTTGGTATGGATCTTGTTGAGGCTATTAAGTCAGACAAGTATGATGTGATCGTTATCAACTTTGCAAACCCGGATATGGTCGGACACACCGGTGTGATTCCGGCAGCCATCAAGGCAGTCGAGCGTGTGGACGGACTGGTAGGAGATGCAGTCCAGGCGGTGAAGGATATGGATGGTGTTCTGTTTATCTGTGCAGATCACGGAAATGCAGAGAAAATGATTGACTACGAAACAGGTGAGCCACATACTGCCCATACAACCAATCCGGTACCGTTTATTCTCGTAAATGCGGATCCGAAGTATACACTGCGTGAGGGCGGATGCCTGGCAGATATTGCCCCGACCCTGCTTCAGATTATGGGATTAGAGCAGCCGAAAGAGATGACCGGAAAGAGTTTGTTAATCGAAAAATAAAAGAATAAGGAGAGCGAAAATGAAGGAATTTAAACCATTCAAAGAAGGAAAAGTAAGAGAAGTCTATGATAACGGAGACAGCCTGATCATTGTAGCTACTGACCGTATTTCCGCATTTGACAACATTTTAAAGAACAGGATTACGGACAAGGGCGCAATTCTGACCCAGATGTCAAAGTTCTGGTTTGATTTTACAAAGGATGTTGTTCCGAATCATATGATTTCTGTAGATGTCAGGGATATGCCGGAATTTTTCCAACAGGAGCGTTTTGACGGAAACAGCATGATGTGCAAGAAGCTTGAGATGCTCCCAATCGAGTGTATCGTTCGTGGCTATATCACAGGAAGCGGCTGGGCAAGCTACAAAGAAAACGGCACGGTGTGCGGCATTAAGCTTCCAGAAGGACTGGTAGAGTCTGATAAGCTTCCGGAGCCGATTTATACACCGAGTACCAAGGCAGATCTGGGCGATCATGATGAGAATATTTCCTTCGAGCAGTCTGTAGATGTGTTGGAGAAAATTTATCCTGGAAAAGGACTTGATTACGCAACACAGATCAAGGATTGCACCATCGCTCTCTACAAGAAATGTGCAGAGTATGCACTTTCCAAAGGAATTATCATTGCAGATACCAAGTTTGAGTTCGGTCTGGACGAGAACGGTAAAGTCGTTCTCGGTGATGAGATGCTTACACCGGACAGCTCCAGATTCTGGCCACTGGAAGGGTACAAGCCGGGACAGGGACAGCCTTCTTTCGACAAGCAGTATGTCAGAGACTGGCTCAAGGCAAATCCGGACAATGATTTCCTTCTTCCGGAAGAAGTTGTTACAAAGACCGTTGATAAGTACAAAGAAGCATATGAGCTTCTGACAGGTAAGCCTTTTACAAGATAGATATAGGAGATCACAATGATTCAGAATAACAGTTATGATGCGGATACACTTCATGAGGAGTGTGGCGTCTTCGGAATGTATGATTTTGACGGTGCAGATGTAGCATCGACAATATATTATGGACTGTTTGCCCTGCAGCACCGTGGCCAGGAGAGCTGCGGTATTGCAGTCAGCGATACCAGCGGTCCTAAGGGCAAGGTCCTTTCCTACAAGGGAATGGGACTTGTAAATGAAGTGTTCGCACCGGAAAATCTTGAGCAGATGAAGGGGGACATCGGAGTCGGACATGTACGTTACTCAACGGCCGGTTCTTCTACCCGTGAAAATGCCCAGCCACTCGTGTTAAATTATGTCAAAGGTACATTGGCACTTGCCCACAATGGCAATCTGATCAATGCACCGCAGCTTCGTAAGGAGCTGGAATATACGGGAGCAATTTTCCAGACCACCATTGATTCTGAGGTGATTGCCTACTATATTGCGAGGGAACGGTTGAATTCCCAGTCAGCAGAAGAAGCTGTGCGCCGTGCGTGCCAGCGTCTTAAGGGAGCTTACGCACTGGTTGTGACAAGTCCGCGTAAATTGATCGGGGCGCGTGACCCATACGGCTTTAAGCCGCTTTGTATCGGAAAGCGTGACAATTCTTATATTATCACATCGGAAACCTGTGCACTTGACACCATTGGTGCAACATTTGTGCGTGATGTGCTGCCGGGAGAAGTTGTGACCATTTCTCCGGAAAAAGGTATTGAGTCCGATATGACCATGGCACTTCCGAAAGAAAAGGAAGCACGCTGTATTTTTGAGTACATCTATTTTGCAAGACCGGACAGTCATATTGACGGGGTGAGTGTATATGCAAGCCGGATCAAGGCCGGAAAGTTTCTGGCACAGGATTCGCCGGTAGAGGCAGATCTGGTGACAGGTGTGCCGGAGTCCGGAAATGCTGCAGCACTTGGCTATTCTCTGGCATCCGGGATTCCGTATGGTACAGCCTTTGTCAAGAACGGCTATGTGGGACGTACGTTTATCAAGCCAAAGCAGAGCAGCAGGGAATCCAGCGTACAGGTGAAGCTGAATGTGCTGCGTGAGGCAGTGGCAGGGAAACGTGTCATTATGATCGATGATTCGATTGTAAGAGGTACGACATCGGATCGTATTGTGCGCATGTTAAGGGATGCAGGAGCAACCGAGGTGCATGTACGCATCAGTTCTCCGCCATTTTTATGGCCTTGTTATTTCGGAACCGATATTCCGGCGCGTGAGCAGTTGATTGCCTACAACCGTACGATTGAAGAGATCCGCCAGATTATCGGAGCAGATTCCCTTGGTTATCTCGGAATCGACCGTCTGAAAGAAATGGCGGAAGGACTTCCGATCTGTACCGGCTGTTTTACGGGCAAATACCCGATGGAACCGCCGAAACAGGACATTCGCGGTGAGTATTATGACAAAGAGATTGATCTTGAGCGCAAGATGAGCCGATAAGTTGTTACCAATGTAATCAAATAAAAGGAGAAGAACATGAGCACAGACAGATATACAAGCCCTCTTTCCGAGCGTTATGCCAGCAAGGAAATGCAGTACATTTTTTCCCAGGATATGAAGTTTTCCACATGGAGAAAACTCTGGATCGCACTGGCTGAGACAGAGATGGAACTCGGACTTTCCGAGAATGGAAAGCCGGTCATCACACAGGATATGATTGATGAGATGAAAGAACATGTCAATGATATTAATTATGATGTAGCAGTCGCACGTGAAAAACTGGTGCGTCATGATGTCATGAGTCATGTGTATGCTTATGGACAGCAGTGCCCGAAGGCAGCCGGTATCATTCATCTGGGGGCTACTTCCTGCTATGTCGGAGATAATACAGACATCATCATTATGAATGAGGCATTAAAGCTCGTACATAAAAAACTGGTCAGCGTGATTGCGGAGCTGTCCAATTTTGCAGAAAAATATAAGGATCAGCCGACCCTTGCATTTACGCATTTCCAGCCGGCACAGCCGACAACAGTCGGAAAGCGGGCAACACTCTGGACACAGGAGTTTCTGATGGATCTGGAGGATCTGGAGTATGTACAGAGTACGTTAAAACTGCTCGGATCGAAAGGAACGACCGGTACACAGGCAAGTTTCTTAGAGCTTTTTGACGGGGATCAGGAGACGATCGATAAGATTGATCCGATGATCGCAGAGAAAATGGGATTTAAGTCCTGCTATCCGGTTTCCGGACAGACCTATTCCCGTAAAGTGGATACCCGTGTTTTAAATGTTTTAGCAGGGATTGCTGCCAGTGCGCATAAGATGTCTAACGATATCCGTCTTCTGCAGCATTTAAAAGAAGTAGAGGAGCCATTTGAAAAGAACCAGATCGGATCTTCTGCGATGGCATACAAGCGTAATCCGATGCGGAGTGAGCGTATTGCATCTCTTTCCCGCTATGTGATGGTAGATGCATTAAATCCGGCCATTACTTCTGCAACACAGTGGTTTGAACGTACACTTGATGATTCTGCCAACAAGCGTCTGTCGGTTCCGGAAGGATTCCTTGCAATCGATGGTATCCTGGATCTGTGCTTAAATGTTGTAGATGGCCTGGTGGTATATCCGAAGGTAATTTACAAGCACTTTATGGCAGAGATTCCATTCATGGCAACCGAAAATATTATGATGGATGCCGTAAAGGAGGGTGGAAACCGTCAGGAACTGCACGAGAAAATCCGTCAGCTGTCCATGCAGGCAGGAAAGACCGTCAAGGAAGAGGGTAAGGATAACAATCTGGTAGATCTGATTGCAGCAGATCCGGCTTTTGGTCTGACAAAAGAACAGATCGAGGCAAACTTAAAACCGGAGCTGTATGTGGGTCGTGCACCGCGTCAGGTGGAAGTATTCCTGCGTGATGTGGTTCGTCCAGTGCTGGATGCACACAAAGAGGAACTCGGCGTTACTGCAGAAATTAACGTATAAATGAACCTATAAACAGACCGGTCGGTTATGCTAAGAAAGACCTCCCATAACATGGGGAGGTCTTTCTTTTTCTTTGGATTTGAATAAATTTCTTTCTTTTTCACACAATAATGAAAAAAGGAGGACAACAGGAATGGGTCTGATGATCAAAATTATTGAAATTCATGGAAGGGAAATTCTGGATTCAAGAGGAAATCCTACGGTTGAGGTGGAAGTGACCGCGCAGACAGAGACAACGGGAAAGAAGACTACGGGCAGGGAATCTGTGCCATCCGGAGCCAGTACCGGAAGATTTGAGGCGATTGAGCTGCGGGATGGACAGGAACGTTATTTTGGGCTTGGCGTACAGCGCGTTGTGGATCACATCAACACAAAGATCCGCAGGGAGCTGTTGGGAATGAATGTGCTGGAACAGGTACAGATTGACCGCAAACTTGTGGAACTGGATGGGACAGACAACAAAGGAAATCTGGGGGCCAATGCTTTACTTGGTGTTTCTTTAGCCTGTGCGCGCTGCGCAGCGGCAGCACTGGATATGCCGTTGTACCGTTATCTGGGAGGACCGAATGCAAAAAAATGGCCGATGCCGATGATGAATGTCATAAATGGCGGAGCTCACGCAAAGAATTACCTGGATTTTCAGGAATTTATGATTGTACCGGTCGGAGCCGAGTCGTTTCCGGATGCACTCCGGATGGGTGCGGAAATTTATCATTTTCTGAAAAAAATTTTGCAGAAAGAAGGCAAACTGACGGCAGTGGGGGATGAAGGCGGATTTGCACCGGATTTTTCCAGTGCGGGAGAAGTGTTTGCATGTCTGCAGCGTGCCGTGGAGGAAGCCGGATATAAGGTGGGCAGCGATGTTGCATTTGCCATGGATGCGGCAGCATCCGAGCTGTACAGTGAGGAAGACGGAATGTATCATTTTCCGGGAGAAGCGCAGACACATGCAGAGGTGGATGTCAATCTGCGGCGTCCGGACACGCAGGGCGGTGCTTATACATCTGACGCACATGTGAAAACGCAGGAAACCACCGAAAAAAAAGAAGTCCTGCGCAGTTCACAGGAAATGATTTCGCTGTATGAAGAACTTACCACGGAATATCCGCTGATTTCTATTGAGGACGGTCTGGATGAAGACGACTGGGAAGGCTGGCAGGAATTGACAAAGCGCATGAAAGAACAGGTGATGCTGGTGGGAGATGATCTGTTTGTCACGAATGTGAAACGAATCCGGTGCGGAATGGATCTTAAGGTGGCAAATGCTGTGCTGATTAAGGTCAATCAGATCGGAACGCTTACGGAAGCCATGGATGCGATTGAACTGGCACAGAAGAACGGCTATAAGGCAATTATTTCACATCGTTCCGGAGAAACGGAAGATTCTTTTATTGCAGATCTCGCGGTGGCGGTAAATGCCGGCTGGATCAAGACAGGCGCTCCGTGCAGAGGAGAGCGCACTGCCAAGTATAACCAGCTTCTGCGGATCAGTGAAACATTATAAGAGATTCAGACGTTTGGACATGATCTCCGGATTGACCGCTTCCGAGATGGCGGTGTGTTTGTCGATTCGTCCGTCTTTATAAAGCTGTAAGATGCTACTGTCCATGGCGATCATATTTTCTGCGGCAGAAGTGTAGATAATACCGTTGATCTGGCGCAATGCAGCACGAAGTGCCGTCAGATAGCTTGCGGTATCGGTATTGATCTCCCGCTGGGAAACAATGCTTTCCATTTCGCCGGTCCGGGAACCGATTGCAATCCAGCTGGCGTACATCTGGGAAAAGATGCCGGACAGCAGCAGTGCTTTGTCGAATGATTCCCCGTGGCGGATATTCTCGTGACATTTGTCGATAAGTGCCTGCATATGCGGATTATTGACAAGTTCGCGTGCCAGGGTAAGACCGATATTACTGTCGAGTCCGCTGGAGAGAACCAGATACAGGCAGTTTGCAACGCGTCCGGAGGCAACCGTCATGGCAAGTTTCTGTCCGAGGAACAATACGCGCCCGAGATCGGTGTGATATAAAATCATACAGATGATAAGCAATACCAGAAAGGCAATGATAAATCTAAGCATATAATGATTGAGAATGGTACTGATGTGCAGAAGCGTCCGTGTGGTATGTGTAATGATATAATTATATACACTGCTGATGATGTCCAGATCGCTGGAAGCACCGTCTGCAAGTTCTTCGGCCTTGGTCACAGGGAGGGAATCGGCGGTGAAGTTCACGTACTGGTTCGGATACAGATAAGGCTTCAGCGGATCTGTAAGTGTGACAGAAAATGTCTCGGAGAGCAGCGTTGTGTAACGGTCATCGGAAACATTTTCGTAGACACCGACCTGATAGGTTCCATCTCCGGAAGTAAGGGGAAAGGTACTATAATCTTTGTAAAGACTGTATGTATATGTGATGCCGTCTGTCCCGGTCAGCTGCAGTTTGGGTTTGGCATTGGAACCGGTGTATTTTGTCATAATATATCCTTCTTGCGTGTGGGAGATATCAATAACTGCAGTATCTGTTGTAAAAGTTTTGGTGCCGTCTGCCTGCGGGGTAAGTACCTGTGGGGTGTGATCCGTATGGGAGGCAGCTTCTGTGGCCGGGGTCTGGTTGTGCGTGGCAGAGGGCTGATCCTTGTTTTGGGAACATCCGCCAGTGAACAGACAGACACATAGTAACAAATGAAAAGGAAAATATAAAAAAATGTTGAAAAGCCTTCCCTTTTATGATATACTCGATTAGTCGTGAGTTTAGAATTAGGAGGTGGAAATCGTGACCGTTTTAAATACGATTTTAACTATTGTATTTATTATACTGAGTATTGTAATTACAGTGATTATCTTAATGCAGGAGGGTAAATCTGCAGGTCTTGGCGCGATCGCCGGAGCAGCAGATACTTACTGGGGCAAAAATAAGGGACGTTCCATGGAAGGAATGCTTGTAAAGCTTACAAGAATTTTTGTGATTCTGTTCCTTGTCATTGCAATGGTTCTGAATTTGGGAATCTGGTAGAAACCGGAAGCTGTCGATTACATCGGCAGCTTTTTTTGTTTCATTATATAAGGAGAAGATCTGGGTATGGACGCAAAGTATGAACAGCGGAAAAAAATGATATATGACTTTATGTGTGATGATATGTATGTCCCGATGAAAATCAAGGAACTGGCGATCGTCCTCGGAGTGAAGAAGGATCAGCGCCCACAGCTGGAACAGATATTAAATGAACTGATGACAGAGGGGCGCATCGTCTGCTCCAAGAGAGGAAAGTTCAGCAAATCGGAAGAGAAAAAGATCGTAGGCACGTTTCAGGCACATCCGAAAGGATTTGGATTTGTCAGTGTGGAGGGGGAAAAGGAAGATATCTTTATTCCGGAATCCGAGACCAATGGTGCGATGCATATGGATACGGTAGAGATTTCCGTATCACCGGCAGTGACCGGACGCCGCAGGGAGGGAAAGGTGCTGCATGTGCTTGAGAGGGGCATGAAGCAGGTGGTGTGCACGTATCAGCTGAATAAAAATTTTGGCTTTGCAGTGCCGGATAATCCAAAGTTTGGTTCGGATATTTTTATTCCGCTGGAGCGTTCGAAAGGAGCTGTAAACGGTCATAAAGTTGTTGTTGAGATCACGCAGTACGGAAAAAAGGGAAAGAATCCGGAAGGAAAAGTGGTGGAGATTCTCGGGCATATCAATGATCCGGGGGTGGATATCCTTTCTATTGTGCGCGCTTACGGTCTTCCGGTGGAATTTGATCCGAAGGTCATGACGCAGGTAGAGCATGTGGCAAAGCCGGTATCGGAAGCGGATATGGCAGGACGCATGGATCTGCGCGACTGGCAGATGGTGACCATCGATGGCGAAGATGCCAAGGATCTGGATGATGCGGTGTCACTTACCATGGATCATGAAAATTATATTCTGGGTGTGCATATTGCGGATGTGTCCAATTATGTGCAGGAGCACAGTGCTCTTGACACAGAAGCGTTGAAGAGAGGAACTTCTGTATATCTGGTGGACCGGGTGATTCCGATGTTGCCGCATGCCCTGTCAAACGGAATCTGTTCCCTCAACCAGGGGGAAGAGAGGCTGGCACTCAGCTGCATCATGACGGTCAATCCTAAGGGCGAAATTATCGATCACACAATCACAGAGTCCGTTATCTGCGTGGACCGGCGTATGACGTATACCAATGTGAAAAAAATTCTGGCAGACCATGATCCGGAGGTGATGGCGGAATATGAGCCACTGGTTCCGATGTTTGAAAAGATGGCAGAACTGGCGGCAATTCTTCGCAAAAAGCGTATGAAGCGTGGTTCCATCGACTTTGATTTTCCGGAAACAAAGGTGATTCTGGATAAGAATGGAAATCCGGTAGATATCCGTCCGTATGACCGCAATGTGGCAACGAAACTGATCGAGGATTTTATGCTTGCTGCAAACGAGACGGTGGCAGCCGAATATTACTGGAGAGAACTTCCGTTTGTCTATCGTACGCATGAGCAGCCAGATTCGGAAAAAATACAGAAACTATCCACGTTTATCAATAATTTCGGGTACTCTCTCCACATAGGAAGTGATGAGGTGCATCCGAAAGAACTGCAGAAGCTGCTGGAAAAAATCGACGGAACTTCGGAGGAACCGCTGATCAGCCGTCTGACCCTTCGCTCGATGAAGCAGGCACGCTATACGGTGGAAAATACCGGGCATTTTGGTCTGGCAGCGGATTGTTACTGCCATTTTACTTCGCCGATCCGCCGGTATCCGGATCTGCAGATCCACCGGATTATCAAGGACAGTCTGCGGGGACGTCTGGGCGAAAAGCGCATTGGCCACTATACGCAGATACTGCCGGAGGTTGCAAAGCATGCCAGTGAGATGGAACGGCGTGCAGATGAGGCCGAGCGGGAGACAATTAAGCTGAAAAAAGTGCAGTATATGGAAAACCATATCGGAGAAACCTTTGCCGGTGTTATTTCCGGAGTCGCAGAGTACGGATTTTTCGTGGAGCTGGAAAATACTGTGGAGGGTCTGGTACGTGTGACTTCCCTCACCGATGATTTTTATCAGTATTATGAAGAAACTTATGAACTGGTGGGAGAAGCAACGAACCGCAGGTTTAAACTGGGGCAACAGGTGCGTGTGACGGTGGATAACTGTGACCGGATCATGCGGACGATTGATTTTACACTTGCAGATTCTGACGAAAATTGATGGAATTCTTAAAATTTTCAAAATAAAAGCAGCAGTTTATTGCATTTTGCAGGAAAATCATATACACTGAGTTTACAGAACAAAAAGGAGGGAGCCGGGATGGCGAAACAACCGAAGAAGTTAATAGCCAACAATAAAAAAGTCTATCACGATTATTTTCTCGAAGAGACTTTTGAAGCCGGTATCGCTCTTGCTGGAACCGAAGTAAAGTCCATGCGCATGGGCAAGTGCAGCATCAAGGAATCCTTTATCCATATTGAAAATGGGGAGGTGATCCTCTATGGTATGCATATCAGCCCATATGAGAAGGGAAATATTTTCAACAAAGATCCGCTCCGGCCGCGCAAGCTTCTGATGCACAAGAAAGAGATTCAGAAGATGGTCGGTAAGATCGCGCAGAAAGGATACACGATTGTTCCAGTGGAAGTATACTTCAAAGGAAGTCTTGTAAAAGTGCAGGTTGCTCTGGCAAAAGGAAAGAAGCTTTACGATAAGCGTCAGGACATTGCCAAAAAAGACCAGCGGCGGGAAGCCGAACGGGATTTCAAAGTGCGGAATCTTGGATAGGTGTTTCGCAAAAAACATTGCAAGGGCTAGTAATGGTTTCGACAGGGATCATGCAGCTGGAGAAGCGAGTCGTACGGGATACGTTAAATTCCACAATTAAAATTAAACGCTGAAGATAATTTAGCATACGCTGCCTAATGGCAGCAGTCTGACCTAGGGCACTCACACTTTAGGATCCAGGCTTCGACTCTGTGAGAAACGACGCAGGCTAAGCTTTGCACCTGTGGGCGTATCATGAAGCTACTAAAACCACAAGGATGTTTGTTTTCGTGTGGCGGAGGGAATGTCAAAGAATAAACTACACTCGTAGAAGGACAGGGAATTGGTTTTTGGACACGGGTTCGACTCCCGTCTAGTCCACTAAAAAGGTGCTTAAATAAGCACCTTTTTATTTTAACAATTCCGTGATATTGATTACAAGATTATCATAAATACATACCTGTATATCATCATCAAAACGGTATTGATCTGACTTTTCTGGTGAATCCGGTTTGGCGGTGCCAAATGAAATTATAGCATAATATTGTGAGTGTTATTTTAGTGGAAAAATTACGAAAAAAGTGATAGCATGATAACATAGAAAATAACCAAAGATGAAGGAGAAGAAATGTTTCGACTGGTAGCAGATATTACAGAATTAAATATTGATCAGGTAAAACTTCCGAAGATTCCGGGACTAGGTATGCTTATGAAGCTTTCGGATAAACAAAAAATTTCCATGATTGTCAGTGTCTTGAATTCACAGAAAGGCCAGTTCCTTCCAAAATGGCAGGAGGCAGTGAATCAGAAGTGGGGGCAGTTGCAGCTTTTGGATTATCAGGTGGAACAGCCGGGGGACGAAAGCTGTCTGGCGCGCATCCGGATTGATGTGGGAAATGCGGATTACGATAAAGCGATTGATTCGGTCATTCCGCATGTGTTTCAGGAAAAGGATGCCCATACGGTGCTCGGCGAGGATTATGCCGGATCTGGAAACCTGCAGGAAGTGATGCAATTTATGCACAATGCACCGACGGCGGCAAAGAAGGAATTTTACATTGTAAAGACATTAAGCGTGGAAAAGGAAACAATTGCAAGAAACTTTGAAAACAGTGCGGCTTCCCAGGGAGCGGTACTTCGAATTGGAAGTCTGCGTTTTTTCCTGAAACAATCCTAAAAAGGCAAAGGAACAAAAGATGTTAGGAAATACAAAAGGGAAATTGATTAATCAGTATGTGCCGGATTATGTACTCTATGATCTTGAGACAACCGGTACTTCGAGTAAATATGACGAGGTTATTGAAATTTCGGCTGTCAAAGTAAAAAACGGCGTGGTTACAGAAGAGTTCAGTCAGCTTGTGAATCCGGGCAGACCGATTCCCAGCGCGGCAAGTGCAGTAAATCATATCACGGATGATATGGTGGCGTTTGCACCAATGTTTGATTCCGTATTGCAGCAATTTCTTGCTTTTATCGGAGATGATGTGCTGGCAGGACATAATATCAATCGTTTTGATATGAAATTTTTGTATCGTGATTGTGAGCGGTATTTCGGTCAGACACTAACCAACGATTACATTGACACACTGAAACTGGCACGGCTCTGTCTGCCGGAACTTTCGCATCATCGTCTGGGGGATTTGGCACAATATTACGGGATTTCCACAGCCGGGGCTCACCGTGCATTAAACGATTGCCGAATGAACCAGCAGATTTTTGAAAAGCTGGCAAAGGAGCTGGATGGTACTATCGGGCGGAATATTGAAATAAAAAATTGTCCGGTGTGTGGGCAGCCACTGAAAAAAAGGAACGGAAGGTTCGGAGAGTTTTGGGGATGTATGGGATTTCCGACATGCAGATATACAGAAAATATATGATATATGACGGAAAAACCGTAAGGAGGAGTGTATGAAAACAAGGGAAGAGGCGCTGGCATATGCATTGTCTTTTCCGAAAACCTATCAGGAGGCACCGTTTCATGATAATAATTGGCAGCTTGTGAGGGTAGAAGGAAGCAAAAAGGTGTTTTTATGGACCTATGAGAGGGAAGGATACATTAATTTAAATGTGAAAGCGGATCCGCAGTGGCGTGATTTCTGGAGAAGTACCTACGCATCTGTCATTCCGGGATGGCATCAGAATAAAGATCATTGGAATACCATTATTCTGGATGGTACCGTTCCGGAGCAGGAAATCCAGCGTATGATTGCGGAAAGCTATGATCTGGTTACGGACAGTCCGACCAGACGGATTTATGAAGCAGTTAAAAAAATTCCGCGCGGAAAAGTGGCAACATATGGACAGGTTGCGGAGATGGCCGGAAATAAAAAGATGGCACGCGCCGTGGGAAATGCATTGCATAAAAATCCGGATCCGGAGAAGATTCCCTGTTATCGTGTGGTGAACGCAAAGGGAGAATTAGCTGGAGAATTTGCGTTTGGTGGAGAAGGTGCGCAGGCAAGGCTATTGCAGGCGGATGGAATTGCAGTTGTCGATGGACGTGTTGATTTAAAAATCTATGGTATATAAGTCGTTGTTTTGCTGTGTGTTCCGTTCCTCTTGCAAAAATCAAAAGCCTCAGACCATGCCGTGAATCACCAATTTAGAAAAAATTAAGAAAATTGTTAGCAGACATGCTTGACGAGTGCTAAAAACAATGCTATAACAAAACTGAAGCAAAGATATAAGTACGTCTTAGTGGAAAATGCTCTGACTGAGATGGAATGACAGGAAGTGCATTTTAGAAAGCAGTTCCTGTTTTTGTGATTGGTGAGGTGATAATTATGGCAGCAAAAAGAGATTTTTACGAAGTTTTGGGAATAGATAAAAATGCAGACGAAGCAACGATTAAAAAGGCATATCGAAAACTTGCCAAAAAATATCATCCGGATATGAATAAAGGAAATCCAAATGCGGAAAAGATTTTTCAGGAAGTAACGGAAGCTTACGAAGTGTTGGGAGATCCGAAGAAGCGGAAATTGTATGATGAGTACGGTCCGATTTCGCTGGAGGCAGGTTTTGATCCGGAGAAGATGAAACAGGCACAGTACGGGAATCCATTTGGAAATGGAGGATTTTATCAGTCGTATTCTTCCGGAGAACCGGGCAGCGGATATCAGGAGTTCCATTTTGATGGTTCTTCCGATATGGATGATATTCTTGACAAATTGTTTGGAAAAAAAGGTGGATTCCACGGAACCGGAGGTTTTGGCGGAAGAAGCGGATTTGGAAGTACCGGAGAATTTGGCAGTGGTTTTGGCGGAGTACATGAGAAAAGAGGGCAAAATATCGAGACGGAAGTACCGATCAGCTTTGAAGAAGCGGTATTTGGCTGTGATAAAAGGTTTACGCTTTCTTCCAGTGACGGAAAGAGCCAGAACTTTGAAGTGCATATTCCGGCAGGCATTGCAAACGGGCAGTCTGTGCGTCTGAAAGGGAAAGGACAGAAAGGGTACAATGGAAAGGACGGAGATCTGCTGATCAAAGTCAAAGTCGGAGAAAAATCTGGTTACGAGCGAAAAGGCCAGGATGTTTATACGACGGTGAAAATTCCGTATACAACAGCTGTGCTCGGAGGAGAGATAAAGATCCATACGTTGTATGGAGATGTTGTCTGTAAGATTAAACCCGGTACACAGTCTGGGGCAAAAATCCGATTGAAAGGAAAGGGCGTAGCAGCCATGAATAATCCGGCAGTTCACGGAGTAATGCTTGCCGCGGCTTCAAATGCGATTATAGTAGGCTTTAACGTCCGCCCCGACTCCGTAGCCGAGTCAATAGCGGAGCGCGACGGCGTAGATATGAGAATGTACAGAATAATCTATGACTGCATAGAAGAGATAAGCGACGCAATTAAGGGCATGCTCGCACCGAAGTACCGTGAGGTAACGCTCGGCAAGGCAGAGGTAAGAAACGTATTTAAGCTCTCCTCCGCCGGTATGATAGCCGGCAGCTACGTTCTTGACGGCAAAATTACAAGAAATTCACAAATTCGTGTTGTCCGCGACGGCATAGTTGTTTCGGAGGACAGCATCGCATCCTTAAAGCGCTTTAAGGACGACGTAAAAGAGGTTCAGTCCGGCTACGAATGCGGAATCGGTCTTGAGAAATTCAATGACATTAAAGAGGGAGATATCCTCGAGGCATTCGTTATGGAGGAATACAAGGACTGATTCCTTTTATATGAAAGGAATTAAGCTATGGCAGGATACAGAAAGGACAGAGTCGCGGAGGATATTAAGCGCGAAATAGTTGCGCTTATCCGCGAGCTCAAGGATCCGCGCGTAAAAGATAAAATGCTCACCGTGGTAAGGGTTGAGGTAAGTCAGGACTTGAGCTATGCAAAGGTTTTTGTAAGCTCACTCTCCGGCATAGATGACGCAAAGCAGGCTGTAAAGGGGCTTGAGAGCGCAACGGGGCTTATACGGCACGAGGTCGGAAAACGGCTTCGTTTGAGAAAGGCCCCCGAGCTTAAATTTGCGGCAGATGATTCGGTTGAGCACGGTATGGAAATTTTCAGAAAGATTGAGGCTCTGAAAAAAGACGATGAAGAGGATAAATGAGGCCGAGGCGGCAGAAATTCTCAAAAGTAAAGACAACATTCTGATTTTAACGCACCGCAGTCCCGACGGCGACACGCTCGGTTGTGCTTTTGCGCTCCGACACGTTCTCTCCGGGATGGGCAAAACGGTTATGGTTGATTGCTCCGACGACATACCTAAGAAGTATTCGTATATGTGGGGAGAGTCGGAGGAAAATTACAATCCGCAAAAGAGTATGGATTTTTCTCCCGATTTTGTGTTGGCGGTTGATGTTGCCGATTCAAAGCTGCTCGGCGCGCGTCTTACGGAAAAATACCCCGAAATACCGCTGTGCATAGACCATCATATTTCAAATACGGGATATGCCGATATGCTCTGTCTTAAAGACAGTGCGGCGGCGTGCGAGATAGTTTACGACGTAATAAAGTGCCTGGGAGTAAACCCGGACGCTTGCACGGCAGACTGTCTGTATACGGGAATCTCAACGGACACAGGCTGCTTCAGGTATTCAAACGTAACTCCCGAAACTCATGTTAAGGCGGCGGAGCTTATTTCGCTCGGAGCACGATTTGACGAGATAAACCGAGTTATGTTTGAGACAAAGACCAGAACTTATTTGCGGCTTGAGGAGCTCGTTTTAAATTCGATAGAAATGTACTTCGGCGGGAAATGCGCCGTTATCACAATCACCAAGGATATGTTTAAACAGAGCGGCTCAAACGAGACCGAGTGTGACGGCATAGCTTCTCTTCCGCGTAAAATCGAGGGCGTTAAGGTAGGCGTTACGCTTAGAGAACGGGCTGACGGCACGTTTAAGGTATCACTCAGAACCTACGCTCCCGTAGACGCCTCGGCTATTTGCGCCAAGATGGGCGGCGGAGGTCACGCGCGTGCGGCGGGCTGTGATTTTTCGGCCGATTATGCCGACGGCAAAAAGCAGCTTTCAAGTTTTGGAGGACACCGAAGTGAGGTTGAACGTCGAGACGGCGCTTCCTCTCCTCGCCGTTTTCGAGAAATTCGAACAGTACTTCTCTGCGCAGAATGCTTCACGGGAGGTCGACCGAGGTCTTTTCCGCTTGTCTATCTCTGATTACGATGCACGTGCATTTCGCGAGGCTCTGGTGAACGCCTTTGCCCACCGCGATTATACTATTCTGCGGCCGACCCGCGTGCTTATGGACTCCGAGGGGATGACCATTTCGAATCCTGGAGGTTTTGTCGAAGGCATCACGTACGAGAACCTTCTCACGGTGCCCCCTCATGGACGAAATCCCCTGCTGGCCGAAGCGCTAAAGCGCGTTGGGCTCGCGGAAAAAACGGGCCGCGGTGTG
>OLRP01000571.1_pt1 | contig 32774 bp, 29 predicted proteins | sample 1672401 | NCBI WGS metagenome assembly OLRP01 (sample SAMEA3136682, study PRJEB25190) | human gut metagenome | reverse complement strand
AAGATGGAGTGGATGTTGAAATGTTACCGGACGACTGGAAACGAACCGGGCACGCCATTTAGACGTGTGACTTTTTCGCAGAAAAAGTTTTTTCTTGTGGCTTCACTTGAACCACAACATCCTGATGTGGCTCTTTTTTTTCGTGGAACGATTTCCAATACAGATAATAATTACTAAAATGACAGATATAATAATTGTTGGTAAGTTCATATGTTTAATCCTCCAATGAAAAAAATACACCAAATAGTTAGAAGTGTCAAACCAAGTTAAATGCGTATAACTTTTTGTTGACATCGCTTTATTGTAAGTGTAAACTAACTGTGTTAGATGTGATTAACCAGGAGGGTTCGATATGCCATTATCTTTTGCAGATTTAAATTCAGTCAATACAATCAAAAAAATTGGTGGTTCTAAAGAACAACAACGACACTTAGAAAACTTAGGCTTTGTGCCTGGGACTGTGATTGTGGTTGTGAGTAAAACCAATGGAAATGTAATTGTGAATGTTAAAGAAGTTCGAATAGCCATTAGTGAAGAACTCGCAAGAAAGATCATGGTGTAGAAAGGAGTAATTATGACTTTAAAGGAAGTTTCAATTGGTCAAACAGTGGCTGTAAAGAAATTGTTTGGTCAAGGAGCAACAAAACGAAGAATTATGGATATGGGAATTACTAAAGGAGTAAGTGTAACTGTTCTAAAGGTAGCTCCATTAGGGGATCCTATTGAATTAACCGTTCGTGGATATCAATTATCGCTTCGTAAAGCCGACGCAGAAATGATTGAAGTAGAGTAAAGTTAAAAATAGGAGGGAATTATGTCAATTCAAGTCGCATTAGCAGGTAATCCGAACTGTGGTAAAACTACATTGTTTAATGGTTTAACAGGTGCTACACAATATGTAGGTAACTGGCCAGGGGTTACAGTTGAGAAAAAAGAAGGAAAGTATAAGGAAGATAAAGATATTAAAATCACGGATTTACCAGGTATTTATTCATTATCACCATACACTTTGGAAGAAGTTGTATCTCGTGAATTTTTATTAAATGGAAATGTCGATGTTGTTTTAAACATCATTGATGGTTCTAACTTAGAAAGAAACTTATTTTTGACAACACAAATCTTAGAGTTGGGTATTCCAACTGTTGTCGCAATCAATATGTTGGATGTTATTGAAAAAAGAAAAGATTCAATTGACTATAAAAAGTTATCAAAAGAATTAGGTTGTCCTGTATTACCAATTTCAGCTTTGAAAAACACAGGAATCAAAGAGTTGATGGCTGAGGTAATAAAGGTAGCGAATACGCAAAGCTTACCTAAAAACATTTATGCAGGTAAAGTACTAAATGCATTGAATACAATTGAAGCAAGTTTACCTTCAAGTATTGAAGCAAGTCGTCGTTTCTTCTATGCCATTAAATTATTTGAAAGAGATGATAAAATTGAAGCATCTATCAAGTCAAAGGCAGAAGCTAGTGTGATTGAAACTGTAGAAAAGTCAATGGATGATGATAGTGAATCAATTATTACAGATGCTCGTTATACATATATCACAAGTGTAATTAAAGATTGTTACAAAAAGGGATCAAAAGAAGTATTAACAACTTCAGATAAGATTGATCGTTTTGTCACAAACCGCGTTTTAGCACTTCCAATCTTTGCGCTTGTAATGTGGTTTGTATATTATATTTCAGTAACTACAGTAGGAACTATTGTAACTGACTGGACAAATGATGTATTGTTTGGTGAAATCATTCCGCCTGCAGTGGATAGATTCTTAGATGCGATTCAATGTGCAGATTGGTTACATGGATTGATTGTGGATGGTATTATTGGTGGTGTAGGAGCTGTTATTGGCTTTGTACCACAGATGTTAGTATTATTCTTCTTCTTAGCAATTTTAGAAGATTGTGGATATATGGCACGTGTTGCCTTTATCATGGACCGTATTTTCCGTAAGTTTGGATTATCTGGAAAATCATTTATTCCTATGTTGATTGGTACAGGATGTGGTGTACCTGCTGTTATGGCAAGTCGTACCATTGAAAGTGATCGTGATCGTAAGATGACAATCATGACAACAACATTTATTCCTTGTGGTGCCAAAATGCCAATTATTGGTTTAATTGCCGGTGCTATTTTCCATGGGGCTAGCTGGGTAGCTCCAAGTGCTTACTTTGTAGGTATGGCAGCTGTTATTATTTCTGGTATTATGTTAAAGAAGACAAAATTATTTGCCGGAGATCCCGCACCATTTGTCATGGAAATGCCAGCATACCATATGCCTCGTGTGGTTAATGTATTACGAAGTATGTGGGAGCGTGGTTCAAGCTTTATTAAAAAGGCTGGAACAATTATCTTATTATCGACAATCGTATTGTGGTTCTTACAAGGATTTGGATGGGAAAAAGGTGCGTTTGGCATGGTTGATGATATTGATCATTCAATTCTATCTTCAATTGGACAAACATTCGCATGGATCTTCTCACCACTTGGTTGGGGAGATTGGAAAGCTGCAGTTGCTAGTGTAACAGGTTTAATTGCCAAAGAAAATGTTGTCGCAACATTTGGACAATTATATGGATTTGCTGAAGTCGCTGAAGAAGGAAATGAATTCTGGGGACAATTATCCGCAAGCTTTACACCTCTAGCTGCCTATTCATTCATGATATTTAATTTATTGTGTGCTCCATGTTTTGCAGCAATGGGAGCTATCAAACGTGAAATGAATAACACAAAATGGTTCTGGATTGCCATTGGTTACCAATGTGGATTCGCTTATATATGTTCACTGATCGTTTATCAATTAGGCAGTTTATTCAATGGTGGATCTTTTGGATTTGGAACGATTGTAGGATTTATCTTATTGATTGGTTTAATTTATTTATTGGTTCGCCCATTAAAAGAAAGTGATACTGCTGAAGTTGAATTTGCGGTAAAATAATGTAAAAGGAGGGGTTTCCATGAATCTATCAACATTTCTAGTTCTATTGGTTGTATGTGCATGTGCAGGCTTAGCTTGTCGAAGCATTTATAAAGATAAAAAAAGTGGAAAATCAAGTTGTGGTGGAGGTTGTTCACATTGTGGCAGTCATTCGATGTGTGAAAATCCCAAGGCGTTTTTTGATCAAATAAAAAAAGAACAATTTAGTAAATAAGAGCATCGAAAGATGCTCTTTCTTTTGATATAATAGGTGCAAGAATCGAGGAAAATTAAAATGAATTTAAAAGAAAAATATGCAGACTTAATTGTTCGTTCAGGCTTGAATGTTCAAAAAGATCAAATAGTAGTTGTTCGTGCTAACGTAGAAATGAATGATTTTGTTCGTTTGATTGTGAAATCATGTTTTGATGTTGGCGCAAAAGATGTAATTGTTCGCTATAGTGATGATGAAATCAATCGTATGAGATATCTTTCAGGTAATCGTATGCCTTATGATTATGAAGCTTTATTCCATAATGAAACAGCTGAAAAAGGAGCTTGTTATTTGAGCTTAGTTGGTGAAGATCCTGATGGAATGAAGGGGGTAGAGCCAAAACTAATGGCAAATTATAGAAAGGCATTAAGAGAAATGACACAGCCATATCGTGATAAATTGGATTATATGCATGCAGCATGGTGTGTGGCCAGTGTTCCAACTATGGCTTGGGCTAAAAAGGTATATCCTGAATCAGAAGATGCATTATCTGATTTGTGGAATGCAGTATTAAAAATTAGTCGTGTAGACGAAAAGGATGCCAATGAAAACTGGAATGAGCATCGTGCATCTTTTGATAAGCGAGTTCATATTTTAAATCATTTAGATATCGAAAGTGTTCATTATACAAATTCTTTAGGAACTGATTTAGTAGTTGAACTTCCAGAAGGTTATGTATTTGCAGGTGGAGGATCCTTTTTAGATAATGGTAACTACTATTTCCCAAATATTCCTACAGAAGAAATTTTCTCGGCACCTAAAAAGACGGGTGTAAATGGTAAATTATATAGTGCTTTACCTTTGGCTTACAATGGTGCAATCGTAAAAGATTTCTGGTTTGAATTTAAGTATGGGCAAGTTGTTGATTATGATGCCAAAGAAGGAAAAGAGGTTTTGACTAGTATTTTAGAAACGGATGAAGGGTCAAAATATCTTGGTGAAATTGCCTTAGTTCCTTATGGATCGCCTATTAGTGCATTGGATACTTTGTTTTATGAAACACTAATTGATGAAAATGCTTCATGTCATTTTGCCTTGGGTGCAAGCTATAATGAATGCATTGATAAAGGTTTAGAAATGAGTGAAGAAGAATTGTTGGAACATGGTATGAATCAATCGTTTACGCATGTAGATTTCATGGTAGGAACCAGTGATTTATCGATTGAAGCTACATTAAAAAATGGTAAAAAGATCCATATTTTCAAGGATGGTAAATACACAAGTGAATTTGACGAATATACATTAAATTAGTACAATATTATAATTGGAGGGATATTTATGGCAAATGAAAATGAAAAGAATCCCAGTGCTTTAGAAGAGCTTAGACGTCTAAAAAGAACGGATCGAATTAAATCTTTAGATATACATGAACCAGAATTACATGATTTTAATGCTGAAAACATTTTCCATATTGATGAAGAGCCAGAAAAGAAAACCATCTTTGGAAAACGAAGTGCAAAAACACATGTAAAAATCAATGAGAATATTTTTGACGATGAAGTTGCAGAGTCAGTAGATATTACGCCTAGTACTTCAATTGAAGAAGTAGAGGCACCTATTGAAAAGCATGTTGTGGAAGAGCCAAAAGTAGATGATAAGCCATTGGTTGAAGATAAGCCAAAATTCATTGAAGAAGAACCTAAAAAGATCGTTGTTGAAAAATTAGATGTTGATGATGATTTTACAACAGAATCAATTGAAAACGAATTAAAGTCTTTTAACGCGAAACCAATTGAGGAAGAACAACCAGTTCTAGAAGTATCGGATGATGAAGAGGATTTTGAGGACGAATATGAGGATGACGATGAAGGTGAAGATGAAGATCTTTATGAGGAAAGAAAGAAATTCTTATATGCGGAATATCCAAAAATAGAACAATATCTTCAAGATAAATCCAGTGAAGGTTATCACTTTGTGCGTCAAGAAGGAAAGAAATATTTCTTTAGAAAAGGGCAGCCAAAAACGTATTATTATTCAATGAACTATTTTGTGGATGAGCCAGATGCAGATCAATGGCGCGAGTGGGAATCTGATGGATGGAAATTGGTTTCTAAATCAGACGGTAAAAAGAAAAGTGATGCGGGTTGGTTTACTTTTAGAAACGAAGAAGAAGATGGAGAATATCGTAAAGAAATTAATAATGATTCAGAAAAATTCCGTTTCTTTAAGAAATATTCAAGTTCATGTCGCTCAACAATGTTCTTAGTGTTTATTTGTATGGCTTGTTGCGTTGTGACAGGACTATTACAAGTGTATTTCCAAGGCTATTTAGCAGGAATCGCATTATGTGCAGGTCTATTCTTAATTTCATTTATTGTATTCTGCATGTATGGCAGAATGCTTAGAAAATCTAAGAAGAGGGCTCGTGAATTAAAATCTAAATTAAGGATTCGTGAAAGTCGTGCAATCGAAGAAAGTAAAGATTTCTATGATACTTCTGAAAGTGAAGAAGAATTAGATACAGATTGGAATACTTTAGAACAGCATACGGGTAAAGAAAAGAAACATCTATTCAGACGTGTAGATCGTGAAGATGATGAGGATGAAGAGTAAAAAGGAGGCAAATCTGTAGTCTCTTTTTTTATACCCCTTATAAAAATGTCAAATGGGTATAAAGGGTGTAAAAGGCAGCAAGTCAAGATGTATATAGTAACATTATTGATTAGAGAATTACTGTCGTGGAAATGAAAAAAGGACAATGAAATAGTGGCATATAAAAATTCTATAAGAAATTGCATAAGCAATGTACTATTACTTCTTTTTCATTTAATTGATTTATCGTGGAGAAAATACAGAAATGGATACTATTCAGTACTTAAAGTTGAAGATTACTTAAAAAGTTTGTAGAAAACAAGGTAAGGGGCGAGATTTAGTAGAGTCTCGCCTTTTTTCTTTGTTTCGAATTGGGAATATTTAATTCCTTTCGATATTTTGATATAGTTCTTCTTGATGCGTATAGTTCCATATTTTCGAGTTCTTCTACAATTTCTTCATCTTGTAGAGGATTTTCTGGATTTTCAACTTCAATCAATAATTGAATGGCCTTTTGAATAGAGTCTTTACTGCTTCCTTTGTGTGTCTTTGAAATAAATAAATCTTTTACAGGATAGATATGATCATTAAATTCATAATATTTATCACTCAGAGTCCTAGAAACGGTTGAAATCGAGTAGCCAGATTCTTGAGCAATTTCTTTAAGTGTGCATTCTTTTAAATCATCTTGAAATAGAAAATAATTCTTTTGATGCGTGATCAATATATTTGCGAGTAGAAGAATGGTTTTGTTTCGACGGTTGATACTATCTATATAAAACTTAGCTTCATTTAAATATTTTTTAGCTTCTTTTGACAATTTTACTTCTTCACAATGAAGCGATAGATTTCCCATTTCTTTGGGGATGATTTTTAATTGATCTTCATCAATTTCAATTGTGAATTCAGGTAAAGCTAAATTTGTCGTACTTTCTGTGTCATATTCACTGCAAGGAAATGGATTGCATTCTTGCATGTGTGCTAATTCATCAAATACGGATTCATAAGATATACCTAAAGATTCAGAAATTGTATAGAAATCTTTTTCTTCAAGTTCTTTTGAATAATTCTTTAAAATAGTGTATGCGATTGTATAGCCTTTTTCTTTTAATTGAATCATTAAAGAATCAATACTGTTTTTAGCGGCCACACCAATGGGGTCAAAGGTTTGAATGAAAGAGAGTGTTTCTTCAAACTGTGTTTTAGTACATTTTAAGTCCGATAGGACAGTTTGGATTTCTTGATCAAAGAAGCCATGACTATCTAAGGATTCAATAATATAATGGGCAATGGGTTCATTGTATTTTTTAGTGCTTGTATGCAGCTGTAAATAAAGTTCATCCTTTAGACTTGGCTTATTGGAAATGCCTGCTTCAAGATATTGTTGGATATCTTGACTTGGAGTGTATTCTAAAAAGGGATTATTTTGACTGACATTATACAAGAGATCTGATAAAGTCTGTCTATCTTTACTTAATATTTCTAGATGCGACTTTAAACCCGTTGTCATATGGAGTGTTTGTTTGTAGGTATGTGTATAAATCAAATCTTGTTTCATATGTATATATGTTATAACATATTATGGTATAATAATTCAAAAAAAGTGGAGGGGTCGTATGATAGAAAAAATATTGGCATATATTTTGGCACGTTGTATTAATAGTGAATTTGATCAAACAACAGTTGCCTTGATAAGTGAAAATTTAAAGATTAGCCGCTCACAGGTGTCTGTTGTATTAAATAAATTAGTAAAAGAAAATAAGTTGATTCGCATTGAATCAAAACCGTTTTGTTTCATTTCGGTTGAATATTTGAAAGAAAAGTCAATTCCTTTTATAGATAGTGTATATGCAAGTTTAGATGATTTATTGACAAATCAGGAAAAGAAGGATTTTGAAAAACTAGTAGGCATGAATCATTCTTTGGCTCAAACGGTTAAACAATGTAAAGCTACCATTTCATATCCTCCTAATGGGTTGCCTATGTTACTTTATGGACCTACGGGAACGGGTAAGTCTTTAATTGCAAAGTTGACGTATGAGTGGGCAAGAAATCAGGGAGTCATTTCAAAAGATGGACAATTTGTGCAGGTGAACTGTAGTGAATATGCGAACAATCCTGAATTATTAACAGCCAATCTATTTGGTCATGTCAAAGGTGCTTTTACAGGTGCTGAAAAAGATAATGAGGGTTTGATTGCTTTAGCTGATAATGGTGTTTTATTTTTGGATGAGGTGCATGAATTAAAGGCGGAATGCCAGGAAAAGTTGTTCTTGTTTATGGATCAAGGCATTTATCATCGTGTGGGGGATAATGAAAAGTGGTACAAGTCTAATGTTCGTATTGTATTTGCGACTACAGAAAATCCGGATAAAGTGTTGTTAAAAACATTAATGCGACGTATTCCCATGACAATCACTATTCCTAGTCTTGAACAAAGAGGTACACAAGAGCGCATAGAGCTGTTGTATAACATTTTTAGTCAGGAAGAAAAACGTTTAGATTGTCAGATCAAGATGAGCAGTAAAGTGTATAATGCGCTGTTACAAAGTAAGATGCCAGGTAATATTGGTCAATTAAAGAGTAGCGTGCAGTCTTGTTGTATCAATTCTTTATTTGATAAGGTCAATGACGAATTAGTGATTCATTTGGATAGTTTGCCTAAAGATCTTTTACAGCAGGTTTATGCGAATCAAAAAACGGTCTTGGACGAATATATATATGTGGATGATTTGCAGGGGTACTATAATGGGACAAAAGAAATTCTTCAATTAAATGATAGCTTGTTGGCGTGTTATCGAAAATATAAAGAGGAACATACAAGCTTGTCGGATTTTATGGCAAAAGAAAAGAATTATGTTCAAAAATATTTTGATAACTTGATCTTTAGAAAGAAAGAATCGAGTCAGGTCGATTATTATAATCGTGGTGTGCAGCATATCTTTAACTTGATTGAATCGCGGTATGGATTAAAAATTACAAATAATGAAACGTTAGCTATCGCATCTTATTTAGATGAGATTCATCATGAATATCATGATTTAAGAAGCTGGTTTTTAAAACATGAAGAAGAGTGTGATGATTTATATCAATTGTTGCAAGAAGAATTTTTTAGAGCGACCAATGTATCTTTAGAAATTTGCACGTATTTAAAGTCCTATCTAGAAATGGACATGTATTCCATTATTATTTGTACATTTATCTTCTATGTTTATAATGTACAAAAAGATTCAAGGCTTTCTCAAAAAGCAGCCGTTGTACTATCTCATGGTTTTTCTACGGCTTCTAGTATTGCGGATGCCGCCAATCGTTTTTTAGGACAATATATTTTTGATGCGCTAGATATGCCTTTATATATTGATACGGCTACAATGATTGAGAAATTGAATCGGTATTTGGATCGTATTGGCAAGGTCAAAGAATTGTATCTATTAGTGGATATGGGTAGTTTGGAAGATATTTATAAAGGTTTGCATATAGAGAATGCGAATATTGGAATTATCAACAATGTGAGTACTCCAATTGCTTTAGAAATTGGAAATGGAATTCGTAATAATGTAGAGATGGAGAGCATACTACAAAAAACGATTGATGCTTTCCGTGTCAATTTTGCGTATCATATTGAAAAGCATCAACAAAAACAGCCAGTCATTCTATGTTCTTGCGCAAGTGGATTGGGTACGGCCAAGAAATTAAAGTCTATGTTGGAGCAATCTTTTCCAGATGGTATCAATTTAGATGTGAAGACGTTGAATTATTCGGAATTGATTGAATTAGGTAAAAAGAACAATGTATTTGAAGAATATGATGTTTTATGTGTACTTGGTACGTTAGATCCAAATATGGAGGACATTCCATTTGTGGGTATTGAAGATTTGATTATTGAAGATACATTTGGTGATTTCAATCAATACTTCAAGGATTATATGGATGAAGAACAGCTGGCTTTGTTTGATAAAAATATTCTACATAATTTCTCATTGAGTAATATTATGAATGCACTAACGATATTAAATCCGGCAAAACTATTAGAACAGGTTGCCAATGCGATTGATGTTTTACAAAAGTATGTTGGGGTTCGTTTCAGCAATCGAACTTGTTTTGGATTGTACGTACACATTTGTTGTTTGATCGAAAGACTTGTTGTTTCAAGAAATGCTGAGTATGATTCAAGCTTGGATTTCTTAAATGAACACAAAGATTTTGTAGACTATGTTAAGAAGGCGTTTAAGCAAGTAGAAGATTTCTATGGTGTAGACATTCCTACAGAGGAAATGGTTCATATTTATAATTATGTGAAGAATAACTAGTAAAGATGGGGAAACTCATCTTTTTTTGTAAACTTATTTCTATGGCACAATATTTGCTTGTATATAAGTGAATGACGTAATACAGAAAGGAGAAAGATGAATGAGTAGAGTAATATATGCCTCACATGGAGGATTATCTAAAGGAATGAAAGATTCAGTTTCTATGATCGTTGGAGATTTAGCTAAAGATGTAGAAACATATAGTTTGCTTCCTGGGCAAAATCCTGAAGATTATTATCTAGACCTTTTGAAAGAAGCAAAAGAAAGTGAAGAACAAATCGTAATCTTGTGTGATATCAAAGGTGGTAGTGTTCACACAGCATTATCTAAACTTGCAGTATTAGATAATGTAATGGTTTTTTCAGGAATGAACATGGGATTGGCATTAGATGTAGTAATGAAAAGCTTGGGCCAAAATCTTGAATTAGCAGATGCGAACGATTTGATTGAAGCAGCTAAAGAGGGAATGACAGTTATGAATGGTATGACAAGCGAAGATGATGAAGATTTCTAATAGGAGGAGAAAAAAATGATCAAATTATTAAGAGTGGATCACAGATTGTTACATGGTCAAGTTGCTTTTTCTTGGAAAAATGCAGTTGAAGCAGATTGTATCTTAATTGCGTGCGATGCAGTTATGAAAGATGATTTAAGAAAAACATCAATTAAGTTGGCAAAACCAAGTGGTGTTAAATTAGTTATTAAAAATATGGATGATGCAGTAAATGCGATCAACAGTGGTGTTACAGACAAATACAAATTATTGACTGTAGTTGAATCTATTAAGGATGCTGAAAGATTGTGTAAAGAGTGCAATATCAATAAATTAAATCTTGGTGGTACTAAAGCTACTGCTGAAACTCGTAATATTTCAAAGGCAGTGAATATTACTCCAGCAGAAGAAACAATTTTAAAAGGATTATGTGAATCAGGTGTGGATGTAACAATTCAGATGGTTCCAGAAGATAGTCCAGTAAACGTAAAGAAAGTATTATAGGAGGAGAAATATGTTATTACAAGCAATTTTACTTGGCTTGGTAGCAATGCTTGGAAATGCTGAATATTTGTTCGGTACAAGCTTGTTGTCAAGACCATTGGTTATGGGAGCTTTGACAGGCGTTGTACTTGGTGATATCCCAACAGGTGTTACTTTAGGGGCAACATTAGAATTAGCATTTATGGGAGCTTTCTCAATCGGAGCTAGTATTCCACCTGAAATGATTTCAGGAACCGTATTAGGAACAGCTTTCACAATCACAACAGGAGCAGGACCAGAAACTGCATTGACTGTTGGTTTACCAGTTGCTTCATTGGTTTTAATCGCAAAGAACGTTGGAATGGTATTTATTTTACCTCCGTTTGTTCACAAAGCAGATAAATATGCAGCTGAAGGAAATATGGCTGGCGTTGCTAGAATGCACTTCTTAGGTGGATTCTTCGGTGTTAACTTGATTATTGGTGTTATCGTAGCATGTGGATACTATGCAGGTGGACCTGCTGTACAGGCTTTATTAAATGTAATTCCTGAATGGATCTCAAATGGTTTACAAATCACAATGGGCTTATTACCTGCAATTGGATTTGGCTTATTGTTAATGATGATTATGGACAAAAAAGTTGCATGTTTCTTCTTCTTAGGATTCGCATTAAGCGTATACTTAGGAATTCCAGTAACTGCAATCGCAATTTTTGGAACTATCATCGCTATCGTATTGACTCAATTACGTAGCAACTCAGCTCAAACAGCTACAGAAGGAGGATTAGACGAAGATGACGACTTCTAATAAATTAACAAAAAAAGAATTAAATCAAGTATTCTGGCGTTCATTCGGAATGGAATGGGACTGGAACTATGAAAGACAGATGAACATGGCATACTGCTACTGTATGTTACCAGTAATCAAAAAATTGTATTCAAATAAAGAAGACCAAATTGCAGCTATGCAACGTCACTTGGAATTCTTCAATACAACACCTCAATTGTCAACATTGATTCTTGGTATCAGTGCTGCTATGGAAGAAAGTAACGCAAATGATCCTAACTTCGATACAGAAAGTATCAACAGTGTAAAAGTTTCATTGATGGGACCTTTAGCTGGTATTGGTGACTCATTCATCTGGGGAACATTACGTATCATCGCTACTGGTGTTGGTCTATCATTAGCGAACCAAGGAAATATCTTAGGACCAATCTTATTCTTATTGATCTTCAATATTCCTGCTCAGGGATTACGTTATTACTTAATGAACGCTGGTTATAAATTAGGTAGTGGATTCTTGGCTAAGATCCAGGAAAATGGATTGATGTCAAAACTTACTTATGCAGCAAGCGTTTTAGGATTGATGGTTGTTGGTGGTATGACTGCTGAAAACGTTTCCATCCAATTCCCATTGGCATTTGGTTCTGGTGATGAAGCAACTACATTAAATGATGTATTCAACAATATCATGCCTGGTTTAATGCCATTATTATTCACATTATTGGTTTACTACTTATTGAAAAAGAAAAATATTAAGACAACCACATTGTTGTTATTGTGTGTCGCAATCGGATTGATTGGCTCATTCTTTGGTATCTTAGGTTGTTAATTAATTTAAATAAATGGAGGAAAAGAAAATGATTAAATTTAATGAACAAGAAAAAATCGATAGCGTAAATGGAGCATTGGCTCTACGCCCTCAAATCAACAAAATCGTTGATGAAATCTGCGAACGTGGATATTCAAACATCTGCTGGTTAGGTGTTGGTGGTACTTGGGCAAGTGCTATGCAGGCTACAGTACACATGAAAGAGATGAGTGCTATTGAAACTTGGGCAGAAAATGCTGCTGAATACTTAACTACAGGAAACAAACGTATTACTAAAGATACAGTTGTTATTATCTCTTCTGTAACTGGAAATACTAAAGAAGTTGTTGATGCTATCAAAAAAATCAAAGCAGAAGTTGGCGCTACAGTTATCTCATTTGTTGATGCTAAAGAAGCTATCTTATTAGACTTAGCAGACTACAAGATCTCTTATCCAGTTAACGAACAATTAAAGTTCTTCATGGTTGCTGACCGCTTCATGTTCAACAATGGTGAATTCGAAGACTACGAAGATATGTATGCAGAATTTGACAAATACTTGGCTCAAGCTTTAGTAGAAGTTGAAAAGAAAGCTGAACCATTTGCAATTGAATTCGCTAAAAAACACTGGAATGACGAAATACACTACTTTGTAGGTGCTGGAAATCAATGGGGAGCTACTTACTCATACGCAATGTGCTATTGGGAAGAACAATTATGGTTAAAGACTAAATCAATCTCATCTAATGAATTTTTCCACGGTATGTTTGAAATCGTAACTAAAGAAACTCCAGTTACAATCTATATCGGTGAAGATGCTCAACGTCCATTGTCTGAGCGTGTAGCTAACTTTATTCCAAGAATTTGTGAAAACTACACAATTATTGACTCTAAAGATTACGAATTAAAGGGAATTAGTGAAAAATATCGTAAACACTTATCTCACCACGTAATGCACGCTGTAAACAACAGAATTGATGTTCACATGGAAATCGAAACTCGTCACCCAATGGAGATCCGTCGTTATTACAGAAGATTAGAATACTAAAATATAAAGGTGGAACCATTCCACCTTTTATATGTTGTTTAGGGAGGAACATATGGAAAAATTAACAATGCTTGATTATGTGAAAGAAACACCGGGCGTATTAAGAACAAATATTGAACAATACACTGCATTGGTTGAACCATTGATGAAGGAAGTGCAAAAAAAAGAAATCAAACGTATTTTGCTTGTTGCTTCTGGATCGAGTCATAATGCATGTTATTGTGCTCGAAGTTTTGTGGAAAAAGTGAGTGGTTTAGAAGTTAGAATCATTACCCCATATACATTTACGTATTATGAAAATGATATTAAAGAAAACGACTTAGTCTTAGTGGTTACACAGAGTGGTTTAAGTACAAATGCAATTGAAGCATTAAAAATCATTAAGAAAAACCAATGTAGAGCAATTTGTTTAACTGGAAATAAGAATAGTGATGTAAAAGATGTTGCGGATGTTGTGATTGAATATGGTGTTGGCGAAGAATTAGTTGGCTATGTCACAAAGGGTGTTTCCTCACTTGCGCTATTCTTAGATTTATTCGCAATTGCGTATTCTGGTAAGAATGAATATTTAGAAGAGTTAAAAAAAGCTGTCCATTTAAATGAAGAAATGATTGGTAAGGCTACAAACTTTATTCAGTTACACTATAAAGAATTCTCATCTATGTCTTGGGTTTACAGTTGTGGAGCGGGAGCCAATTATGGAACAGCACTTGAAAGTGCATTAAAAATGGGTGAAACCATTCATATTCCAAGTTGCTGCTACGAAATTGAAGAATATATTCATGGTCCGAATTTACAATTAACGCCACAATACAATGTGATTTTCTTTGATGGAAACGATGTGGCAAGTCATCGTGTGGAACAAGTATATAAGGCTACACGCAAAGTAAGTGAGCGTGCTTATTTGATTTCAAATAATCCTGGATTAGCAGATGATGATCATGTTTTAAGTTTGAGTGATACTGTATCTAGTGAATTATGTCCACTTGTATATCTACCATTTGTACAACTATTAAGCTTTATTATTTCAGATGACTTACATTCTATTTATCAACATCCTTTATTAAAGGAATTTAAGGCTATTGCGGCTGCAAAAACGGAGAATTTTGTAAATTATGACGGCGATGATTAATACAGTAATTTTTGATATGGACGGATTAATGTTTGATACAGAAACACTTTATATTGATGTATTTGAAGATGTTTGTAAAAAACATGGTCACGCTTTTCCAAGAGAATATTTTTTAGGGATGTTAGGCACAAGTCATTTTGACTATTCGATCTACCGTAAGGAATATCCATGGCTTGAGGATATGCTGGAAATCGCAGATGATGTGTTCACTTCCTATTATGATGAGCGCTTTGCGATTCCGGGTTCTGCCAATAAATATGGTCTTGAAGAATTACATGATTATTTAAAGGAAAAAGGATATAAAATCTGTATAGCCTCTAGTTCAAGTGTTTCTCATATTAAGAAGTTAGTAGGAAACTGTGGATTTGATTTTCAAGCAGATTTGATGCTTTCATCACAAGATGAATATGCGTCAAAGCCAGCTCCCGATTTATTTTTGGCATGTGCAAAAAAGATGGGAGTAAAGCCTGAAAATTGTATCGTACTTGAAGATAGTAAAAATGGAATTCGTGCGGCGTATAATGCAAATATGCGAAGAGTTTGGATTCCAGATCAAGTCCCATTTAATGAAGACGACATGAAATATGTTGATCTTCAGTGTAAGAATTTAAAAGAAGTAATCGATATATTAGAAGCAATGTAACGTTGCTTCTTTTCTTGTGCTATACTAATGTTGCTTTTTTTTGAGGGAGGATATACATGTTAGAGTTAGTCATATTTGATGTAGATGGGTTAATGATTGATACGGAAAGCGTATGGAAAGAAGCTTTTGATAAAGCAGGAGATAAGTATTGTATTCCTAATTTAGGAGACACTTTATTTCCTTCCTTGATAGGAAAAAGATTGGAAGATGAACAAGAATTGTTGAATCGTCTTTTACCAAGTGATATCCAAGATAAATTATTGAATGATTGGAGACAAATGGGGCTTTCTTCTTTAGAAAAAGAAGTGCCTGTTAAACTAGGATTATATGAGATGTTGGATTTTTTAGAACAACATCATATCAAAATGGCTGTCGCAACAACGACAAGAAGAGATTTAACCGAACAAAGACTTAAAAAGATTAGGGTATATGATCGTTTTGACTATGTTCTTTGTGGGGATGAAGTTACAAAGCGTAAGCCTGATCCAGAAATTTATTTGAGTGTTTTAAAGAAAATGAACACAAAAGCAGAAAATGCGATTGTATTAGAAGATTCGAGTGTGGGTGTTGAAGCAGCTTATAAGGCTAGTATTGACTGTATTCAAGTGCCTGATCTAATTGCTCCAACAGAAGTACAAAAGAAGCAGACAATTTGTATAGTAAAAGATTTGATCGAAGCTAAAGATTATATTAAAGAGTATAGAGTATAAAATGCGACAAAATGATTTTGAAAATACACCCATGTTAAAGCTTGTTATGGGGTTGGCTATACCGAGTATGATTGCACAGCTCGTCAATATTTTATATTCCATTGTCGATCGTATGTTTGTAGGACAAATTGAAGAAGTGGGAAATGTGTGTTTGGCAGCTGTTGGAATATGTGGGCCAATCGTTACTTTATTATCGAGTTTTGGAACATTTGTAGGTATTGGTGGTTCGATTTGGCTATCCATGTGTTTAGGGCAAAAGAATGAGAAAAGGGCCAGTCAAATCTTATATAACAGCTTTGTGATGTTAGTTGTTCTTTCTGTTTGTTTAACACTTGGATTCATTCTTTTAAAACACAATTTGATCTATTGGTTTGGAGGCAGTGACGCCCTTTATCCTTATGCCAATACCTATTTAACAATCTATACATTAGGAACTTTTTTTGCCTTAATGTCAATTGGATTGAATTATTTTATAACGGGACAAGGCTATGCCACAATCGCAATGTTGAGTGTATGTATTGGCGCCATCACAAATATTATTTTTGACTTTATTTTGATTCGTACTTTAAAGATTGGTGTGGCTGGAGCAGCCATAGGTACAGTTGTAGCACAGTTTTTATCTTGTATGTTCGTGCTTTGTTTTTTAAGATTCAAATCAAAGATCAAATTGAGAAAAGAAGATTTATCTATAGAGAAGATGAAGCATATTGTTAAACTTGGATTTTCCCCATTTCTGATTATCGCATCCGATTCAATCATTTTAATAGTGATGAATATGATGCTTCAAAAGTATGGTGGAAATATGGGTGATATTTATATTTCGGCTATTACTGTAGCTCAAAGCTATTTCTTATTGATTACAGGACCATTACTTGGTATTAGTTCGGGTACACAACCGATATTTGCGTATCATTTTGGTTCGCAAAATTTAAAGAAGATCAAAGAAGCCTTTAAAATTGTGATTTCATTTGCGTTTTTATTCTGCCTTGTTATGTTTATTATTTCAATGTGTTACTCCAATGTATTTGTGGCTATGTTTACTAATAATACCATGACTATGCCAATCGCAGATAGGGCTATTAAAATCTTCTGTTTAGGTATTTTGATGATGTCCATTCAATATGTTTTAGTGGATGGAATTACAGGATTATCTAATGTAAAATTATCGTTATTTTTATCATTAAATCGTAAGATGATGTATTTGTGTTGTACATGTTTATTGCCTGCTTTTTTGGGAGTTTCTAATATTTTCTATGCACAACCAATAGCCGATATTTATGCAAGTATTGTGACAATCATTTGTTTTATAAAAATCATACCTTCTTATTTAAAAAGCCATGGAGTGAAGTAAGGCGAGATGAATTAACATCTCGTTTTTTAAATTCTACAGTCTTTTTCTGATATAATAGTGGTGTAGGAGGAATCTATATGGCTATATTTCTAAATCCTGATAATGCGAATTTTAATGAAGCGGTTCATTCAAAAATATATGTGGATAAAACGGGTTTAATTGAATATACAAATAGTGTGCTTTCAACCACAGCTAAATTCATTTGTAATTCAAGACCTAGACGTTTTGGAAAATCCATGACTGCCGATATGCTTTGTGCTTATTATTCAAAGGGATGTGATTCTAGAGAATTATTTCAGCCATATACGATTTCTTCATGTTCTACATTTGAGAAGTATATAAATCAATATGATGTCATTCATATTGATGTACAATGGTGTAAAGATCAAGTTGAAAATATAAATGATATTGTAAATTATATCAAAGAGAGTTGTATGCATGAATTACAGAATGAATATTCCAATATTGATTATAATGGAATTATTTCTTTGTCTGGTACACTTTCTAAAATCAATGATGAAACAGGACATCGCTTTGTGGTAATCATTGATGAGTGGGATGTATTGATTCGTGATAATGCGAATAATAAAAAATTACTAGAAGAATATATCGATTTCTTAAAAGGATTATTTAAAGGATCACAACCTTCTCGTTATATCGCATTAGCGTATTTAACAGGTATTTTACCAATCAAAAGAACAATGACACAGTCCGCATTGAATAATTTTGATGAATATACAATGTTGAATCCAGGTCCATTGGCTTCTTTTATTGGATTTACAGAGGGGGAAGTAAAAGGATTAAGTAATAAATACAATATAGATTTTGATAGAATCAAGAAATGGTATGATGGATATTACTTAAATCATCAGCATGTATATAATCCGAAAGCCGTTGTGAGTTTATTTACTTTAGGTGTGTTTCAAAGTTATTGGGCACAGACAAGTAGCTATGAATCAATTCATAGTTTGATTCAAATGAATTTTGATGGCTTAAAAGAAGCTGTTTTAGAAATGTTAAGTGGTAATGAAGTGAAGATGCAGACAACGTCTTTTCAAAATGATATGGTTTCATTTAAAAATATGGATGATGTCTTAACGGCATTGGTTCATTTAGGATATTTGGGATACAATCAAACATATAAGACGGTATTTATTCCAAATGAAGAAATCCGACAAGAATTTGTGAATTCTGTTTCAGAAGATAAATGGAATGATTTAATTCAATTTGAAAGGGAATCGGATACCATTTTGGAAGCAACTTGTCAAATGGAGACAGAAGTTGTAGCTCAACAAATGGAAAAGATTCATAATACGTATGCTTCTAATATTGCATATCATAATGAAAATAGTTTGAGCAGTGTTTTAACGATTGCGTATTTATCAACTTTGAAATATTATTTTAAACCAATACGAGAATTGCCAACAGGAAGAGGATTTGCGGATTTTGTTTATATCCCTAAACCTGAATATAAAGATTATTATCCTGCCTTATTGGTGGAGTTAAAATGGAATCATAATGTTCAAAGTGCATTAGATCAAATCAAGGAAAAAGTATATCCTCAATCGATTCGAGAATATACCGATAATTTATTATTGGTTGGAATTACTTATGATTCCAAGACAAAAGAACATCGTTGTAAAATAGAGAAGTTTTAATGGTATTAAGAATAGGTGATGATTATGTTTTTTAGGAAAGAGAAAAAGATGAATGTTCCAGATTTATGGAATTTTATGACATCTTTAAACAAAAAGGATAAGGCTTTGTTTGAAGAACTATTAGATAATGATAATGAGCCTTTGGAATATAAGGGAGATGTCAAACAGGGCGGATTATTAAAGAATAAAAAAATGATTGAGAGAAGAGTCATTGAAAAAGAAGAGGATGGAAGATTGCGTGATTATACGCAATATCGTATTCAGCCAGATATATATGAAGTATTAAAACCTTCTTATGATCAGTTTTATTCAATTATTGGTGACTAAGCTTGTAGAAATACAGGCTTTTTTTCTTTATAGGTGCAAATTATAAGATAAAAAAAGTCCTTAAAGGTGCAAATGGAAATGAAAATATGCTAGAATATCTTTAGATAAAGCATATTTTATAGTTGGCAATAAATGAAAAAGCTGTCTTATTCGACAGCTTTTTAGAATATTTTGTTTTCAAGCATTTGTTCGATGATTGTAAATATAGTCTGTTCCATTCTTCCATCATACAACATTCTATGTTTGGCATCTTCAATATAAATCAAACGTTTCTTTTGGGCTGGAATCTTTTTATAGGCATGAGAAGAACTTGATGGAGCAATGACTTCATCACTTGTTCCATGCAACATAAGGACTGGACATTCAATTTGTGAAATAGATTCTTTGTATTGAGAAACAATTTTTGTGAAGACTTGGTATTGTTTTGAGCTTGGGCCTTTCTTTTCTTTGTCGGATTTTTTAAATAAACCTGTTACTTTTTTAATGTCAAGATATTCAAAGGCAGGTGCACAAAGAATTAAAGATTGTACTTTATAAATGCTTGCCAAATAACTGGCAATTACGCCTCCCATGGAAAAACCAATTAGAATCACGTTAGGATTTTCTTTAATAGCTAGACTTAATTTGGCTTCACATCTTTGTACCCAATCTTTGTAGTTGGCATCATTTGGATTGTTTAAATCGTACATATCAAATTGAATTACTTCATATTTTTTAGCTTTTAAATAGCGCGCTAATGAATCGAATTCATGACTTAGATTTCTTCCAAATCCATGGATTGTAACTATTATAGGTTTCTTTCTTCGATTAAATAAAGACATTCGCATCACCTCGTTGTATAATTATTATAGCATCTATTGAAAGGAAGGTCACATGTATCATGAAGGCAACTTTACTGATTAAAAATATTGAAAACTTATATACATGTGATAAGGATTTTACAATCTTGCATCATGCCTTTATTGCATGTCACCATGATAAGATCATTGAAATCAATACGGGTTCTTATAAAGAATGGATAGATCCTGCAACTCGTGTCATTGATGCACAAGGCGAGTGTGTTGTGCCTGCTTTTATAGATTGTCAATTTAAAAGTTTTACACACGTACGTTTAGGTGATCAATTAAGACAAGATATCAATGCGTTGTATGCGATGCGTCAAAATGGAATCTTAACTTTAATTTGTGACAATCCAAATACGCAAAGAATGAAGTTAGAACAGGATGTGTTTTATAAGAAAAACCAGCCAAAATTACCAGTGCTACATCGATTGAGTGAATTGAAAAATGAAATTCCAGAAACATTTTTAATGAGTTGTGGATTTGGACTACCAAACTCCTATGTATATAGTATGGCACCCATTAGTTATATGTTGTTTCAAACGCATCGAGTGTGTTCAAGAACATTATTAGAAAGTATGACATCTTTACCAGCTAAAGAATTTAATTTATCAGATCGTGGATCGATTGAAATTGGAAAAACAGCCGATCTTTTGGTTTTACAAGTCACAACGATTGAACATTATTTTCAAACTTTGGGAAGACCTTTGATTCATCGTATGATCAAAAATGGGATTCAATTCTATCCCGAGTGGATGGTTTGTTAGGAAGAGTTTTCTTCCTTTTTTCTTTTTCTTAACAAAAAAGATGGACTAGTCATTCGTCCATCTTCCAAAGATTCCACATGGTAATACACTATTATTTGTCGTTACAGGAAGTAAGTTTTCACCACATTCAATGTGTCCGCCTTTTTCTTTCTGAATGGATCTTGATAAAGCTTCATTTAATGTTGAGCAACTAAATCCAGTTGTATAGCAGTTCACAATAAAGAATAGCGCATCATCGCTTAAAATCTTCATACATTCTTGAATTAATGGGAATAATTCTTCTTCTAATTTCCAAAGTTCTCCATTAGGCCCTCTACCATAACTAGGTGGATCCATTACGATACCATCGTATTTTCTTCCTCTTCTTTGTTCTCTTTTAACAAACTTAATACAGTCATCGACAATAAAGCGAATCGTACGATCTTGTAAATTAGAAAGTTGCATGTTTTCTTTTGCCCATTGAATCATACCTTTTGAAGCATCAACATGCACAACTTCTTTCGCTCCAGCTTTTGAACAAGCCATGGTAGCACCACCTGTATAGGCAAATAGATTTAAGATTCTTAAATCATCACGCTTTGATTCTTTGATCTTATTAGCCATAAAATCCCAATTGCTGGCTTGTTCAGGGAATAGTCCTGTGTGTTTAAATCCGGTTGGACTAATTTTAAAACGCAATCCCTTATATCCAATTGTCCAGAATTCTTTAACAGGCTTTTTCATTTCCCAATGACCACCACCCGATTTAGAACGATGATAAACAGCATCGGCCTTATTCCATGCACGCTCATCTTCAATTGGCCAGATTGCCACAGGGTCCGGTCTTCTTAGAATCGTTTGATTCCATCTTTCTAGTTTTTCTTTATTTCCAGTATCAATAACTTCATAGTCTTGCCATTCTTTAGCAATTTGATTCATACTTAGTTCTCCTTTAACCGCTTTATTATAACATACATTTGCCAACTATGATATAATAGAGAGTAACTCTAGAAGGAGGTTTTAACATGTTTGTTCAAATGATTTGTAAAGATCGAAATGAAAAAGAAATGAATGAATTGTATGAAGTTTTAGGCCTTATCGCAAGACGAGAAGAAGTGCAAATTGAAGATCGTTATGATCATGTTGATATCTTAGTTTGTCCACAAGGAAAGATTGTTGTGACAGAAGAAGATGGTGATATGGTTTTACGTGCCAATACCCGTCATGCAGGTCCAGGCTTTCATGCGTTTGTGGTAGATATATTTAAAGATATTCAGGAAGAAGTTCCTGGAGAATATGAACTAATGGATGATATGGAATTTGATAAGGATGAGGATTTTGATCGATTAAGTTCTATGTATGAGGATGAAATAGATTATATTCGTGGTGTTCTTTTAGAAAATGAAGTGATGCGTCAACAGAATTATATGTATGAAGAAACTTATTTCTTGCCGCTTCAAAAGGAAGATCGTATCCTAACAAGTCAAGGAGATTTGGATTTAAAAGAATTTAAACATATGAATACTCGCGACTTAATGGATTCTTTCTATGTTTGGAACGATTGGGAAAGAGATGCCAAATTCTATAAGAATTGTGCGTTGACTTTACTTGCTAAAGAGGGTGTTGGTAAATACACATTAATGAATGAAACAACCATTAAACATGCCAATGATATTTGTGAATATATTGAAGCTGCTTATGAAAAAGATCATACAATTGATTTGCCTTTGGATGTATATGCAGATTTGTGTGAACAATTGGATCGAGAAAATAAATTGCAGAATGCCAAAAATATGGAGCAGGAAGCCATTCAATATCGCATTAAAGAAGTGTATCACTTATTTGAAGATGCAAGAGTTGTTGCCAGTGGTGCCGCAGAAAGAAGCTATGATCCAGTAAATCAAGCGTTGTGTTTAATGTCACCATATACAGATGAAGCACAATGGGATTGGTTGATTCAGGCCAGTAAACAACCGGGTATTGTCACAAACTTAGATCATATTATGGAACAAGATCCAATTCAATATGATAAGAAGACAATTTGGATGGATTCATGGCAAGAAGATGGTATCTATGTATTAGAAGCTGTACTTCGCTATAAAGAAAAATTCTTATATTTCCACGATGTATGTGCCAAGGAAAAGGATTTAGCTTTCTTAGAACAATGTATTAAGGAATCTGGTTTTACTAAAACGCAACAAGACTAGATAAAGTGTTAGAGAAGACAACAAAAGTATATGGCTATTCATCTGTTGATACGTTGTTGATGGATTATAGATTTGTGCCTTCTGTGTTAACGCCAAAACATAAGAAGATAGAAATTGTCAAAGCTATTGTGAAGAGTTTTACCAATAAATAAAGTAAATACGAAGGTATTCGTTTTCTGAGGTTTTGAGTGCTCATATTTCTGAGCACTTTTTTTGGGTTTATGGTAAAATTGATACGGTGATTAAAAATTATGAGTAACTCAATATTAGATACATTAAATGAAAATCAAAGAACGGCTGCAACGACAATTAACGAACATGTTCGTATTATTGCGGGTGCTGGTAGTGGGAAAACACGTGTCTTAATGGCACGTATTGTTTATTTGGTCCAAGATTGTGGTATTTTACCAAATCGTATCTTGGCTATCACATTTACGAATAAAGCGGCAAATGAAATGAAAACGCGACTAACAGCACAACTAGGTAGTATGGCAAGCATAGTCCGTATTTCAACCATTCACTCTTTGTGCGTAAGAATGCTTAGAGAAGATGCGGATTTGATTGGTTATCCAAAAACATTCGCAATTATGGATCCAGAAGATCAAAAGGCTATTTTAAAACCAATTTATAAAACATTAGAAGTGGATAAAACAACGATTTCTTATAATCGTGCACTCGGTGCCATTAGTGCTTATAAGACAAACTATATTGATCCACAAATGGCAGGTAATATGGCAATGGATGATGTCAGTATTACTTTAGCTAAAATTTATGCCGGTTATGAAAAACGTCGTAATGAAATGAAGGCTATGGATTTTGATGATTTGTTGCTGGAGGGACACCGCTTATTAAATAGCGTATCTTCTGTTCGTGAGAAGTGGCAAAACCGTTTAGACTACATCCACGTAGACGAGTTCCAGGACGTGGATCCAATTCAATATGGAATTATTAAACTACTAACTGGAAAGAATACACATTTATGTGTTGTAGGAGATCCAGACCAAACTATTTATACTTGGCGTGGAGCCAGTGTTGACATCATTTTGAAGTTTAATAAAGACTTTGAACCATGTAAAACTGTAATTTTGAATGAGAACTATCGTTCAACACAGCCAATTCTAGATGCATCCAATGCAGTTATTAAATACAATAAGGAACGTATTGATAAAGATTTATACACAAAACTTCCTGGTGATGAAAAAATCACAATGTTTGAAGGTAAAGAAGATAGTGAAGAACCAATCTTTGTGGCTCGTCAAATTAATGAAAAGCACAAAAAAGGTTTAGAATACAAAGATATGGCTATTCTTTATCGTTCGAACTATTCTTCACGTGCTTTTGAACGTATCTTTAAATCGGTCGGCATTCCATACGTAATCTATGGGGGTATTCGTTTCTATGAAAGACAAGAAATTAAAGATGCCCTATGCTATTTAAGATTATGTACAAACCGTAGCGAAGAAGATCCAGACCAAATGGCATTAGATTTGGATGTACTACGTGTGATTAATGTACCTCGTCGTGGTATTGGTGCACGTACAATTGAAAATCTTCAAAGACAAGCCGCAGAAAGGCATATGAATTTATATGATGTCATGAAAGATCCAATTGGATTAAGTACAGCAGTTACGAAGAAATGTGAAATGTTTGTAGATTTAATTGAAGATCTACGTGAAAATAGAGAGCATTATGCGTTAGAAGATTTCTTGGATTATGTATTAGATACAACAGGCTATATTTCGATGTTGAAAGAAGATCGAGAAAGTGGTCAGGACCGTATTGATAATTTAAAGGAATTAAAAGAAGACATTTCCCAAAGTATGATTGAAGATCCAGAAATGACTTTAGAATCTTATTTACAAGATATTGCCTTGTTTACGGATAAAACACAGGAAACAAGTGAAAATACAGTCAGCTTAATGACGGTACATGCCGCAAAAGGACTAGAATTTGACACAGTATTCTTAGTTAACTTTAACGATGGTGTATTCCCAAGTTCTAGAGCATGTGATGAAGGTGGTATGAAGGCATTAGAAGAAGAAAGAAGACTTCTATATGTTGCGATGACACGTGCAAAAAAAACACTGTATATTTCTTGGAATACAGGCTTTAGTTATATGCAGGATGCGTTTAAAACACCAAGTCGTTTTAGAGCTGAAATCCCAATGGAATATATTGAACAAGAAGAAAAAGAAGAAGCACTAGAACAACCAAAGGTTGTTGTGTCTCAATCCTTAACAGGAAGACCATCTAAGCTTGGTGCTAATAAAAAGAAAATACGTTTACGTAAAGGGGATGCGGTTGAACATACGATTTATGGCCAGGGTGTTGTGCTTGAAATACGTGGGGATGTCGCAACCATTGCCTTTGGTCATACGATTGGTGTGAAAAAATTAAATGCATCACATCCTTCTTTAAAGAAAGCCTAGGTGAGTATGATGAATGAAAAGGCAAGAATTTTAGACTTACGTAAAGAATTAGAAAAATATTCCATTGAATACTATGTCTATGACAATCCAAGCGTTACCGATCAAGAGTACGATCGTTTGATGCAAGAATTAATGGCATTAGAAGAAAAACATCCAGAAATGTATGATGCGAATAGTCCTAGTCAAAGAATCATTGGGTCTGTACTTGAGGGATTTGAAAAGGTTACGCACGATTCACAAATGTTGTCCTTAGGCAATGTGTTTAATAAAGAAGAAATTGAAGAATTTGTTCAAAGAATATCGGAAAGCGTTTCGAATCCAGAATTTGTCGTAGAATGCAAATACGATGGACTTGCGATGGCATTACTATATGATGATGGTAACTTTACTCGAGCTGTGACCAGGGGTGATGGAATAGTTGGAGAAGATGTTTCAAACAATGTAAAAACCATCCTTTCCATTCCTATGCACATTCCTGAAACGCGACATGTTGAGGTTCGTGGTGAAGTGTATATGCCTAAGGCAAGCTTTGAACTATTAAATAAAAGACAAGAAGAAAAAGGGGTAGCCCCTTTTGCGAACCCAAGAAATGCAGCTGCAGGAAGCATTCGCCAATTGAATTCAAGTGTGTGTGCAAGTCGTAAATTAGATGCCTATTGGTATTACTTCCAGAATGCGTCTGATTTTGCGGTACAAACACAAGAAGAAGCTTTAGAAGCAATGTCTAAGATGCATTTTAGAACAAATCCATTGCGTAAAGTTTGTACAACCGTTGATGAAATTTGGCAATTTATACAGGAAATTCAAGAAAAACGTGAGGACCTACCTTATGAAATTGATGGTATGGTCATTAAATTAAATAATTTAGCCGATCAAAGAAGACTTGGAAGCACTGCTAAAGTACCACGTTATGCGACTGCCTATAAATTTCCAGCACAAGAAGTTTTGACGCGATTAAAAGACATTGTCATTACAGTAGGGCGTACCGGAAAAATTACGCCTAACGCTGTGTTAGAACCAGTTCGTGTTGCCGGAACCACGGTGAGTGCGGCTCAGTTACATAATGAAGATATGATTGCCAATAAAGATCTTCGTATTGGTGATATTGTTGTTGTTCGAAAGGCTGGAGAAATTATTCCTGAAGTGGTAACAAGTGTACCTGAAAGAAGAGATGGAACACAAGTGCCATATCATTTCCCAACGACATGTCCAATTTGTGGTTCCCATTTAGTACGACTACCTGATGAAGCGGCACACTATTGTATCAACCAAGATTGTCCTGCTCGTGTTGTCGAAAGTATGATTCATTTTGCGTCAAGAGATGCGATGAATATTGATACTTTGGGTGATAAGAAAATTGAGCAATTACACGAATGGGGTTATTTAAATTCGATTGAAGATATTTATTTTTTAAATCGTTACTATGATGAATTGATTGAAAAACCAGGCTATCAAACCAAGTCGGTGGATAAGCTTCTTGAATCGATTGAAAATAGTAAAAAACAACCATTGGGTGTCATCTTATATGGACTTGGAATTCGTCAGGTTGGTAAAAAAGCCGCAATGATTTTAGCTGAACAATTTGGTGACATCGATACTTTAATGCATGCAAGTATGGATGATTTAGTTATGATTCATGATATTGGTTTAATTACAGCCCAAAGTGTTGTAGCTTTCTTTAAAGAAGAAAAGAATCTTCATTTAATTGAAGTATTAAAACAAGCTGGATGTAATTTTACACAAGAAAAGAAAAAAGTTGTACAAAGTCGTTTCACAAATAAAACATGTGTATTAACAGGAACTCTAGAACATTATACGCGTAATGAGGCAAAGGCCATTTTAGAATCTTTAGGTGCGAATGTGTCTGGTTCTGTATCCAAAAAGACAGATTATGTCATTTATGGTACGGCTGCAGGATCTAAGCTTACAAAGGCACAAAGTCTAGGCGTTATGACAATGAGTGAAGAAGAGTTTGTGCAGGAGGTAGAAAATGCTAAAGAATAAATTATTGATTGGTTTATTAGCAATGAGTTTATGCGCTTGTTCTACCGGAAATAAAAATCAGGCAAACGCATTGGATGAAGACTCGTATCAAGCTATTTTACCCTATGAATCCAGTGATACAAGAAGCAAACATGTAGGTTTGATCCAAGATACAGATTTGCGTGTAGAAATGGAAAGTGGATTGATGGATCTATCGAAAAAGTATTTTTCACCAACTTCGGTGGGGTATAAGACACATCAATTCTTAGATTATGATGAATTGGATGCGACAGACGGTTCAAGAGGATTATTAGGAACGGTTCGTGATGGAAATCCAAATGGTCTAAATCCAAGTGCCGATGAAGAATTTGATACGGGAAATGGGATTGTGACAAATGCGACAATTTTAGTGGACTTGTATGAATTAGATTGGTACACAAACGATAATCTAAAAGGAATTTCATTAGGTCTTGTCGTAAATGGAGAATTAAATGCATCCGATGGTTCGAGTGTAGAAATTACAGATGAAAAGATGCAAAATTATTTGGAGGTTACTTTTTCTAAATTAGCTTCCTATATGCATGAGCGTTTTAATGAAATCAATAAGAATATTCCAATCTTTATAGCGGCTTATCGCTTAGATGATTCAAATACAACCGGTAAAGGCGGCTATATCTATGAAGGATATTATAAGGGTGGACAAGGAAGTTTTACTTCTTTAAGTCAAGAATGGGTATTGGTTCCAAGTTCACACTTTACAGATTTGGATTCATCAGCTGCAACGGAGTTTGCGTCTTTCAAAGAAGAGATTTCAAGAGTTCTTCCAGATAACACGTATATTACGGGTGAGGCTAAATTTGAATCTAAAAAATTAAAGAAATTAAATTTGACAATTACAGCACACGGAAAGACAGCCGGAGAAATCTTGGCCGTGATTGAGGATGTAAAAGATCAGATGGATACATTTAGTTCAAAAAAATGTGACTATTTGATTACCGTTCTAAATGATGATACAGTGTATGCATTGATAGAGAGAGCATCTGGTTCAAGTGAATGTAATGTGATCAGTAAGATATAGGAGGAGAATATGGAAAAGTTCAGTACAGAATATTTTCACAAATTGGCAAACGATTTAAAGTTTGATTTGAGTGATGAAGAAATTGAAGAATTGAAAAAAGATTTCGTTGCCGTCGAAGAACAAGTATCCCTTTTTGAAAAAGTGGACACAGAAGGCGTAGAACCTATGGTCTATCCTTTTGAAGCACCTACAACATTCTTAAGAGAAGACGTTGTAAGTGATGTATTAACGCAAGAAGAAGCGTTGAAGAATGTAAAAGATGCGCGTATGGGACATGTTCACGTTCCAAAGGTGGTGAAGTAAGATGGAAATTTCAAATTGTGTAAATAAAAATGTGGCTATTGAAAAAATTAATGCGGTTCAACCAAAATTAAATGCCGTAGTAACTATGGTTGATGAAGCTAATAACACAAAGAAAGGAAAACTTTCAGGTGTTCCAGTCGCATTGAAAGATAACATTTCTACTTGTGGTATTCGTACAACTGCAAGTAGCCGTATTTTAGATAACTATGTTCCTGTTTATGATGCAACAATCGTAAAGAAATTAAGAGAGGCAGGAGCTGACTTTGTATGTAAGGCAAGTATGGATGAACTTGGTATGGGTGGAACCAACAAGAATGCCTACACAGGTGCTGTACACAATCCTTATGATCTAGACCGCATTCCAGGTGGATCAAGCGGTGGATGTGCTGCTTTAGTTGCCGCAGGATGTGTACCTTTGGCTATTGGTACAGATACAGGGGATAGCATTCGAAAACCTGCTGCATATTGTGGTGTTGTTGGGGTTAAACCAACATATGGACGTATTTCACGTTATGGCATCATTCCTTATGCGAGTTCATTAGATCATGTTGGATATTTTACAACAAATGTAAAAGATGCTGCATTAGCTCTAGAAGTACTTGCCGGTCGTGATGATCATGATATGACTTCAAGTTATGAAGCGGTTAAAGAATATTCAAAATTATTGAATGGGGATCTAACAAACAAAACAATTGGTGTATTTAAAACCGTAATGGATGAAGTGAAAAACGAAGAATTAAAAGCTCAATTTAACACTTTAGTTTCTAAATTAGAGGAAAAAGGAGCTAAGATTGTTGAAGTGGAAATGCCAAAAGAATATATGGAATTGATTGCACCTGTCTATAAGACAATTGCGAATGCAGAAGCAACAGCTAACCATTCAAATCTGGATGGTATTCGTTTTGGAATGCGTGAAGAAGGCCAAAATTTAGAAGAAGTCATGACAAATACTCGCACAAAAGGTTTCTCAAGCTATGTTCGTGCCCGTTTCGTGATTGGTTCATATTCTTTGTTTGAAGAAAATCAAGATCGTTTATTTAGAAAAGCCCAAAAGATTCGTCGCTTGATCGTTCAAGCTTACGCGAAGATGTTTGAAGAATGTGATGCTGTATTAAGTGTTGCAGCACCAACGATTGCACCATTAATCAATGAAAGTACAAATGTTCGTTTTGGCGTATCTAGTTTTGCCGAAGAACACATGCAGTTACAAAATTTCTCTGGTTATCCAAGTATTACACTTCCACTAGGAAAAGTAGATTCTATGCCTGTGGCTGTGAATTTAACTTGCAAGCCTTTTGAAGAACAAAAAATGTTTGATGTATCTAGTGCGATTGAAGAATGCACAGGCTTAAAAGGACAATGTTTGGAGGGATAGTAATGAATTATTTTGTAACGATTGGTATTGAAATTCACTGTGAATTAAAGACAAATACAAAAATGTTCTCTGGTGCTCCTGTGCGCTTTGGAGAAATCGCAAATACATGTACAAGTGTTGTGGATTTGGGACATCCTGGATGCTTACCATGTGTAAATAAAGAGGCTATAGCCTTAGCTATCAAGGCATGTACAGCTATGCATTGTGATCTTGAAACATTGGTTCGTTTTGATCGTAAAAACTATTACTATTCAGATTTACCAAAAGGATTCCAGATTACGCAACAGTTCCATCCTATTGGAACAAATGGATATGTAGAAATTGATGTAGATGGAGAAAAGAAACAAATTCGCATCGAACGTATTCATATGGAAGAGGATACCGCAAAACAGTTCCATAAAGATACAGGTACATATATTGACTTTAACCGTGCTGGAACACCATTGATTGAAATCGTATCAAAACCAGATATGCATAGTGCTAAAGAAGCAGCAGCTTATGTGGAAACACTTCGTAAAAATCTTTTATATCTAAATGTCAGTGATGTTAAGATGGAAGAAGGAAGTATGCGTTGTGATGTCAATATTTCTTTGAGTAAAGATAAAGATACTTTGGGAACAAAGACAGAAATCAAAAACTTGAACTCCATTGCGAATGTTCAAAAAGCGGTTCAAGCAGAAATAGAACGTCAATCTGCATTATTGGATGCTGGTGAAAAAGTAGAACAGGCGACTCGCCGTTATGATGAAGCACAAAAGACTACAATTCTAATGCGTAAAAAAGAAGGAAATGTTGACTATAAATATTTCCCAGAGCCAAATATTTTCCCAATTCAATTAGATCTTGACTGGGTTAAATCGATTCAGGATAATCTAGAAGAGCTTCCTGATGCTCGTTTAGCTCGTTTCATGAAGGATTATGAATTGAGTGAATATGATGCAGGTGTATTGGTTTCTGATCGTGAAATGGCTGATTTCTTTGAAGAAGTATTAAAATCAACAAAATTTGCGAAAAAAGCATGTAACTGGATCATTGGAGATGTTTCAGCTTACTTAAACAAAAACAACTTAAGTTTTGCGAAAGTACCTTGTTCAAGTGAAAACTTGGCTAGCTTGATTAATGTGATCGAGGCTGGAGAAATCAGTGGAAAACAAGGTAAAGTTGTATTTGAAGAGGTTATGCAAGGAAAAGATCCTAAGAAGGTTATCGAAGAAAAGGGTATGAAACAAGTAAGTGATGATGGTGCTATTTTAGCTATCGTTAACAGTGTTTTAGATGCCAACCCTCAATCGATTGAAGACTTCAAAAATGGTAAAGATCGTGCCGTTGGATTCTTAGTAGGCCAGGTCATGAAGGCGAGTCGTGGGCAGGCAAATCCTAAACGTACAAATGAGTTGATTCAAGAAGAATTAAAGAAAAGATAAAAGTCTGATTCATTCAGACTTTTAATGTTTTTATGTACTGTGTTATAATAAATACGTTATTAGGAGGTTTTTTAATGGCCAAGATGAAGCGTAGAAGACATACGTCCAATAAACCTACAGGTCAAGGACACAAGCTTGTATGGTTTACTGTTATTATAATTATGATTCCTGTTGTGATTGTAGGATATGTTTTGTTGACAAGCTTAGGTGGACAAAATCGACCTGTGGAAGGTAGTCGTTTTTCAAAAGCGGATTTAGATCCTGCCATCACAAAAGACAATATCTCATCTCTTGAGAGTGCTCTAGGAAACATTGATAATGTAGAAAAGGTAAGTGTGAATTTATTAAGTGCAACACTACGTGTACATATTGATCTAGTAGATAGTGCAACGGATGATGTGGCGAATGTGGCACTTGATAGTGCTTATAATATTGTGAATGAACAATTGCCAATTGATACATATTTTACAAATAAAGATAGTTCAAAGATGTATGATCTAGAAATTGATTCTTATAATTATTTGATTGATGATACACATACGGCAGATGGCTGGACATATTTAAAATTGACGAAGACCGGAGCTAGTGATGGTCCTGTTACAGATAATATGACAACCGCAAAAGATCCTGAGCTTTCAAATCAATTAAAAGCAGCAAGTGAACAGATTCAACAAAATATCGCAAATGCGAAAAACGAAGATGATGGACAATAAGAGTCCATCTTTTTTCATATATTAAGATTTTAGTTTCGGAACAGGGAAATGTGATATGTGAAAAAACTGTCGAATTGTCACAATTTGTTGATTATAAGGAACGACAAAAAGGACTATCGTAATAGCCAACATTTTGTATTTGTCTGTCTTTTAGTTGTTGAATTATTTTTTTACAATCATCTTATGATCGCATTCAGGGCAGTG
>OLRP01000567.1_pt1 | contig 32911 bp, 22 predicted proteins | sample 1672401 | NCBI WGS metagenome assembly OLRP01 (sample SAMEA3136682, study PRJEB25190) | human gut metagenome | reverse complement strand
AGTAAAAAGAAAATACGGGCTGCTGCAGCGGCCCGAAAATAAGGAGGAAAATGAAAATGACAAAGAATAAGTTGTTACAGGCTGTGAAAGGCCTGACTCTGGCAGCCGGAATGGCTGTTGGAATCTTTGCACTTGGACAGACAGATGTCCTGGCAGACACTCTGACTCTGACAGTGGAAAAGAATACTATCGGACAGGGTATGATTCTGGAACCTACACAGGTAGAATTTTCCAAAGGGGAAACCTGTGCAGATGTTTTGCTGCGTGGATTAAGCGAAAATGGGATCACACCCCTTTATGACACAAATTCAAGCTATGGTTTTTATCTCAGGGGAATTGCAAACTGTGACAGTGGCAGCCTGAATACGCCGGAATGTATCAAGAGAGTTCTGGCGGAAACATCTACATGGACAGGAGAGCCCTATAAGCTGACAGGAAATAAATATTCTCCGGATCTGACAGAGTTTTCCTATTGTTCAGCTTCCGGCTGGACTTATACTCTTGATAATGTATTTATGGGTGTAGGCATGGGGGCAAGTCATCCTTCAGACGGAAGTGTACTTCGTGTCATGTTTGCCCTGTGTGGCGGTACGGATATCACCGGCTGTGATCCGTATAACAATAATAAACAGATTTTTGAAGCCGCAGATAAAAGCGAGCTGATCCGTATGATGGGAAAAGCCAATGCGGAGCGTTCCAGATGGTCACAGGCCAGCGGTTTCTCCGGAGCCTATGCTGAGGCAGACAGCGCACTGACTACTCTGGATGCTTCTGCAAACAGGGTTTATGAAGCAACCCAGCTGCTGAAGGCCGTTGAGGCCGGGCTTCCGGCATCACCAAAGCATATTACTTTGAATGCTTCTGAGCTTTCTCTTTCCAAAGGGGACAGCTATACCCTGACTTATACACTCCTTCCTTCTGATTCAGTGGGAACAGTAACCTGGAATTCCTCCAACAGTTCTGTTGCAAGGGTAAATGACGGAGTGGTAACAGCAGCAGGGGAGGGTTCGGCAGTTATCACTGCCAGGGTTTCCGGAAGTGTTTATGCAACCTGTAATATTTCCGTATCTTCCAGACCGGTTGACATTACAGGTATCAGCATTTCCCCGTCAAGCCTGGCGCTTTCAACAAAAAGTGGTTCCAGAACACTGGATTATACCATTTCTCCAAATGGCGCGAAACCTTCTTCCCTGAACTGGGCATCTTCAAATACTGCAGTGGCAGCTGTAGACGGAAACGGAAAGGTAACTCCTGTTGGCACAGGCTCAGCAGAGATTACCCTGACTTCTGATAATGGTACCAAGGGTACCTGTCAGGTAACGGTAACTGCCCCTGCGGAGGGGATTACTCTCAGTGATAAGACTCTGACCCTGGCAATTGACAGTGGGGCTCATGCACTGACATGGACCTTCAGCCCTCAGGGAAGTGGTGGAGAGCTGGTATGGACTTCTGACAATGTACATGTTGCAAAGGTGGATCAGAAAGGAGTTGTCACACCGCTTTCTGTAGGTGAGACAGATATCCGCGTAAAAACAGATCAGAATGTAACAGCTGTGTGCCATGTAGTGGTAAAAGGTACTGCAAAGGATCTTTTTGCAGCAGGAATGCCGACTGTGAAAGCATGCAAGGCTTCCGGAAATACAGTAATGATTACCTGGGATAAATATGATGCTGCAGATTCCTATCTGATCCTCAGACGCAAGATGGGAGAGAGTCGGTTTACACAGATTGCGGAGACAAAAGAGCTTACTTACACAGATGCCAGGACAGTAGGGGATACTCTCTATTATTACAGTGTACAGGCTGTTTCAGGCAAATGGGGCAATGCTGTGAGGAGCAGCTACGACAAGAATATCTCAGTAAAAACACAGACAACAACGCCGCAGCCGACACCGGGACAGACTGTAAAGCTCAAAACACCTGCTGTAACCGTAACAGCCGGAAAGAAACAGGCAAAGCTGAAATGGAAAAAGATAAGCAATGCCCAGGGCTATGTTGTATATCGTGCAACATCCAAAAACGGAAAATATAAAGCAGTCTCAACAATTAAAAAAGGAAGCACAGTTTCTTATACCAATAAGAAGCTTACTTCTAAGAAAACCTATTATTACAAGGTACGTGCCTACCGTGTGGTAAATGGGAAAAAGGTTTACAGTGGTTATTCTAAGGTGAAAGGCGTGAAGATTAAATAACAGTTTGAAAAGGATTATGGAAACTCCCTGATTGGGGAGTTTCTTTTTGTCTTTTTTTGCAATTGTGAAAAATATTGACTTTTGGAAAAATTAAGTGTAAATTATCTGTTGTGTCAGGTGTCTTGTCAGGTGAAATGACAGATACCAATATAAAATGACCATATGCGTGGCAAAGCTTCGCATAAGAGGAGAAAAAATGGGAAAAATTTTTAAAACAAAATTCACAACGGCTACTATTGTATTAATTCCAGCCTGTATTGGAATTAATTACCTGGGAAAATTATTTGCATCCCTGTTAAAGCTGCCACTTTGGCTGGACTGTATCGGAACCTGTATCGGTGCATGTCTGGGAGGACCTGTGATCGGAGCTGTCTGTGGAGCTGCCAATAACCTGATCTATGGGCTGACAACAGGTGATAATATTACTCTGATTTATGCATTTACCAGTTTGTGTATTGGACTGGCAGTAGGTATTCTGGCCAGAATGGGATTTATGTCCACATTCCCCAAGTCCTTTGTCTGTGCACTTGGCGGCGGACTGGCTGCAGTACTTGTGTCTACTCCACTGAATATTATATTCTGGGGCGGTACAACCGGTAATGTATGGGGAGATGCTGTATTTGCTGCCACACAGGCTGGTGGAATGTCAGTGGGAATTGGTTCCTTATTAGATGAGATTGTAGTAGATGTACCGGATAAGATCATTACAATTATTATTGTTTATTTTATCTTACGGGGACTTCCCAAAAAGCTTACTGCATTGTATGATGTAAATGCAAAAACAGAGAGACTTGACTAATGAACAGTATAAGTTTATATATAAATAAGGGATCATGGCTGAACAGGCTTCATCCTTATACAAAACTGCTGTACATTCTGACAGCAATCCTGGTTCCGCTGATCGGGGGAAAGCTCTGGCTTTTCCCTGTGATGGTCACAGCCAGCTTATGTATCCTTGCCAGTGGCAGGATTCTTGGGAAAGCAATGCCGCTGGTGTTGTTTTCCTTTACTTTGATTCTTGTGATTTTTCTGATCCAGGGTCTGTTTAATCATGATAACAGAACGGTTATGTTTTCCATAGGGGTAATTACTTTTTACAGAGAAGGAGTTCTGTTTGCAGTCAGAATCGGATGTAATATTCTGAACATGCTCCTTTCTTTTGGAATCTTTGTACTTACCACCTCCCCCCAGGAACTGGTGGATGAGCTGGAAAAAAGTGGCTTTTCTCCAAAGTTTGGTTATATTATCAATTCTGTATTTCAGATATTGCCACAGATGATGGCCACTAAGGACGTAATTGCCGATGCACAGCGAAGCCGCGGTATGGAAACTGAAGGAAATATGCTGGTGAGGATAAAAGCGTTCCTGCCATTGATTTCTCCGGTGGTGATGAGTTCGCTGATCAATACCAGGGAACGTGCGATTGCACTGGAGGTACGTGGATTTGGCAGAAAGCAGAAAAAAACCTGGCTCTATGACCGGCCAAAATGCAAATGGGATCCGGCAGTCAGAGGGATTCTGGTATTTTTACTGGTACTGGTTATAGTCTGGAGGATATGGTAATGTCCATGATAAATATTGAAAATCTGAAATATAAATACCCGGATACGGACAGACTGGCACTGGATGGGATTTCCCTTTCTGTTGCACCCGGAGAGTTTATTGGAATTGTGGGACCTAACGGAGCAGGGAAAAGTACTCTGTGTCAGGCAATGGTAGGGTTAGTCCCTCAGTTCTATCACGGAGCCTACGGAGGAACGGTAAGGGTGGCAGATTGTCTGGCAGATCAGGTGCCAGTCCAGAACCTGTGTGAAAAGGCAGGGCTGATTTTCCAGAATCCTTTTAATCAGCTGTCAGGTGCCAGAGATACTGTCTATGGCGAGGTGGCATATGGATTGCAGAACCTGGGCATTGAACGGGAAGAAATGAAAAACCGGATTGAAAAAGTGCTGCGACAGCTTGATATCTGGCAATACAGGGACCGTAACCCCTTTGATCTGTCAGGTGGCCAGATGCAGAGAGTGGCCATTGCCAGTATTCTGGTAATGGAGCCAGAGGTGGTTATTCTGGATGAACCTACTTCGCAGCTGGATCCTGAAGGAACCGAGGAAGTATTCAGGGTAGTGGATGACCTGGCACGTACAGGCAGGACTATTATTATGGTAGAGCAGAAGCTGGAAAAAATGGCAAAATACTGTGACAAGCTGGTGCTGATGCAGAAGGGAAAGGTGGTTGCCTTTGATACGCCGGAGAAAATTTTTGCCAGAGAGGATCTGGAGGAGATAGGGATGGAACCTCCGGTGTTTGTAAAGATCTGTAAAATGTGTGGCCTGACAAATCCGGACGGTACCTATCCTGTAACCCTGGAGGCAACTGTCAGATTATTTGAACAGCAGGAAAGACAGATGAAGCCGGACATAAGCTTCAAAGGCAGCAGGAATCCGTACATATCTGCAGAGAAGAGCGGAAAGGTATTTCAGATGAGTGAGGTTTCTTTTGCTTATGGGAAGAAGGTACCTGTGTTTGAAAAACTGAATCTGTTGCTGGATCACAGGACAACCGCGATCATTGGTCAGAATGGTGCCGGAAAAACTACTTTGGTACGTTTGCTGAAGGGACTTCTGAAGCCTGTTTCCGGAAGTATTTATTTTGGAGAAGAGGATATTTCCCAAAAAACGGTTGCCATGCTTGCCGGAAAAGTGGGATATGTATTTCAGAATCCGGATGATCAGATTTTTAAATACAATGTTCTGGATGAGGTTATGTTTGGACCGCTTAATATTGGGATGAATCCGGAGACTGCAAAAGAGAAGGCTCTTAAGGCTCTGGAGCTTATGGGACTTTCCGGAAAGGAAAAAGAAAATCCCTATGATCTGGATCTGCATGAGCGGAAAATGGTGGCCATTGCCTCTGTGCTGGCAATGGATACAGAGGTGATCATCTTGGACGAGCCTACCATTGCACAGGATGATACCGGAAAAAAAAGGATTTCCAGTATGATCAAACAGCTTTCAGATAGTGGAAAGCTGGTGATCGCGATCCTTCATGATATGGATTTTGTAGCTGAAAATTTTGAACGTGTGATTGTTATGGCACATGGAACAGTTCTGGCAGATGGAGTGCCTGAGGAGGTTTTTGCCCAGGACGAAGTCCTGAAAAAAGCCAGACTGCAAAAACCATCTATGACACAGCTGCTTGAAAGGTTGGGTATGGAATGAATGGAAAAGAGAGAAGAAATAAAATAGTCCGGATGCTGTCGGACAGTGAAGTACCTATTTCAGGGAAAGAACTGGCAGGGATCCTGGATGTGAGCAGGCAGGTAATTGTGCAGGATATGGCCCTGTTGCGTGCCCAGGATTATAAGATCATTTCTACTAATCAGGGCTACATTCTTTCAGGAGAAAAGAAAGCCAGCCGTGTGTTTAAGGTCTTTCACAGTGACAGCGAGGTTGAGGAAGAGCTGAAGCTGATCACTGATTGTGGGGGATATGTGGAGGATGTATTTGTATATCATAAGGTGTATGGAGTTGTCCGGGCAGAACTAAACATCGGCAGCAGGAAGGATGTCAGTGAATTTCTGGATGAACTGAAAAAAGGGCATTCTACATTGCTGAAGAATATAACATCGGAATATCATTATCATACGGTAAGTGCCTCTTCTGCGGAACGTCTGGATTTCATACAGACGGAACTGCAGAAGAGGGGGTTTTTGGCTAAGCTGAAGGATTATGAGCCTATTGATTTTGGTGAAGGGAAGAAAAATTAGGGGAATTCAGGATCTGCCCAGTAGGTAGTTATTAATACCATTAGCGATTCCGTATACCATTTTTTTCTGGTAGGAGTCCTGCTGCATTTTTCTGCCTTCTGTGGGGTTGCTCATATATCCCATTTCAATGAGGGTGGTAGGAGCCTGACTCCAGTTATTGCCGGTCATGTTGTCTGTCTCCCAGATGCCGAGTAATTCACATAACAGATACCCATATAAAATGGACATAGGCGTGCAAAGCGCAGTTTATTTTTATAATTATATATATTGCACAAAAACACCTATCTATAATTGTAAAATATATATAAATTATCCCTTGATATTTTATAAAAAAAAGAGTAAAACTTTAGATAAATAAAAAAGAGAAATGCATAGAACAGGACAGGTCACAAAAGGAACCGGATTACAGAGAGTCGCAGGCAGGTGAGATGCGGCAGATGGTGTTTTGTGATATCACCCGGGAGCATCCCGCTGAAATCTATAGTAAGCCGGGACGTGGTCTTCACGTTACAGGAGAAGCTGTTTGGCTTAGACAGTGTTAAGAGATTGTATCTGGTGACAGGTATAATAATACAAAGTGGTACCACGGAATATTCCGCCTTTGTTATCCAATCGGAAATTGGATAGCAGGGGCGTTTTTTTATATATAAATATAAAAGAAAGAAGAGGGAAGACATTATGAGTGGAATAGTAATGATGATAATAGCCATTGTAGTGCTGGGTGGAGCATATCTTCTGTATGGCCGTTATCTTCAGAACAAATGGGGCATTGACCCAAAAGCAAAAACACCGGCATATGAGATGGAGGATGGAGTGGATTATGTACCGGCTGATACCAATGTGGTATTTGGTCATCAGTTTGCATCTATAGCAGGTGCAGGTCCTATCAACGGACCGATCCAGGCAGCAATTTTCGGCTGGCTTCCGGTTATGCTCTGGATCCTGATCGGTGGTGTATTTTTCGGAGCAGTTCAGGATTTTGCATCTATGTATGCCTCTGTAAAGAACAAAGGCCGTACAATCGGATATATCATTGAAGCTTATATCGGAAAACTGGGAAAGAAATTATTCCTTTTATTCTGCTGGCTGTTCTGTATTCTGGTTGTTGCAGCATTTGCAGATGTTGTGGCAGGAACCTTTAACGGATTTGTGGAACTCTCCGTCCGCCTGGCCGAAGGCACGGTGGATGAATGCCGGGTACGGCTCGACAGCCAGCAGGTATCCGTGAAAAGCGTACTGCTGAACCGGGGCGGCTACTCCTACCTGACAGGGCCGGCAGTGCCCGGAAAAGAGAAACAGGAGGCAGCTCCCGTCCCCGGCGGCAGCACGCCGTCGCTCCCCTGGACGGTTCGGGTCGGCAGCGTCGTGCTGGACGACAACCGGGCGGAATACGGGCTGCTGAACCATCGTCCCGCAGCGGGATTCGACCCGTCGTTCATCGCCCTCTCGACGCTCGACCTGGCGGTCGATTCGATCTACAACCGGGGTGCGGACATAGCCCTGCAAATCCGCCGCATGGCGTTCACCGAGCGCAGCGGGCTCACGGTGAGCGACATGACCGGGGACATCGGCATGGACGCCTCGGGCATATCCCTTGCCGGCGTCACCCTGAAAACGCCCTTTTCCCGGATCGAGGCCAACATCTCCGCCGGGGAGGGGATTCTGGCACTGGCTCCGGATTCGCCGCTCAAGGCAGCGCTCACGGCCGACGTGAACACCAAAGACCTAAAATACCTCTATCCGGCGCTGATACCGCCCATGCTCGACGGACGCATCGTCAGCCTGGCACTCACCGCAGCGGGGACGCTGGGCGACATCGGAAAAGCCGGGCTGGACATCTCCTCGCCCGGACACGTCGCATTCACGGCGGACGGGGCGGCGAGAAACGTGCTCGACCCCGACCGCATGGAGGCTTCCGCACGGTTCGAAGGCGATTTCAGGGATATGGCGTTCCTCGAAGCGCTGTTGCCCGACTCCGCCCTGCGGCGGCGCATAGCGATCCCCGACCGCATCCGGCTCCGCGGAACGGCCGGCGCAGACAAAGGGGCGTTCTCGGCCGCTTCGACGCTCTCGACCGACGGCGGGGAGATAGCCCTGCAAGGCCAGCTGGATACCCGCAGCGAGGCCTACGAAATCGAATTACGGTGCGACAGCTTTCCGTTGAACAGGTTTCTGCCGGCCGATTCGCTGGGCCTTTTAGACCTGGCGCTGCAAGCCGGGGGCAGCGGATTCGATCCGCTCCGGGCGCAGACCCGGGGGAACATCCGCCTGCAGGTTGACCGGGCGGAGTTCCGCGGCAGGGATTTCGGAGGCGTGGAGCTGAACGCAAACCTCGAAGGAGGACAGCTTTCCGGCCGCCTGTCCGACCGGGACGAGGCACTGCGGCTGTTGCTGCTGGTCTCGGGCACGCTGACCGAACGGAAACAGGAAGTCAGGCTCACGGGCAACGTCTTCGATTTCGACCTGGCAGAGCTGGGAATCTCCCCGCAGAAAATCGGCGGGTCGTTCGCGCTGGAGGCCGGGGCGTCCGCCTCGGACGCCGGCAGCTATACGGCCCGGATAGCCCTGGACAGCATCGAGGTCAGAACCCGGCACCGCACAGACCGCATCCGTCCGACGAGCCTGTCGTTGAGCTCCGACACGACGGCGACGCGGGCCAAACTGGCATCCGGCGACCTGTCGCTGGCATTCGTCTCCCCCGGGCCCGTGGACTCGCTGGTTCCGGCCCTGACGCGGAGCGCCGACATACTCGCACGGCAGATACGGGCACAAAGCGTCGACATGGAGACCCTGAAACCCGCATTGCCCGATTTCAGCCTGAGTGTCACGGCCGGACGCGAAAATATCCTGAATAATTTTCTGAAAACAAAAAAAATGTCGTTCGGCGCGCTGGACATCGAAGGCGTGAATTGCGACTCCCTGCCGGTATCCCTCCGGATAAAGGCGGAGAGGCTGACCTGGGGAGGCGTCGTCCTCGACACGCTGACGGCAGGCATCGCGCAGGACGGCCGCCGGCTGGATTATTTCCTCCGCACGGCGAACGTCCCTGGGAACCTGGACAACGTAGCCCTCGCAGGGCTGTACGGCCATGTGGCCGGAAATAGGGGCCAGGTAAACCTCTGCCAGAAAAACCGGGCGGGACGCGAGGGGTTCCGTTTCGGGCTGGACGTTGAATGGAACGACAGCCTGGTCAGGGCGGGTGTAACGCCGCCCGACCCGGTATTCGGGTACGAACCCTGGACGGTAAACCCCGGCAATTACCTCGTTTACAGGTATGGCAAAAGCATCGACGCCGACCTCGACATGAGGCACGGCGACCAGCGGTTCGCAATCCGGACGGTTCCCGGAGCGGGGGCGTCCGACGACATCCGGCTGGATATCGCCGGCCTGAACATCGGTTCCGCACTGGGGCTGCTGCCCTCCGCCCCGCCCGTCGACGGCGTATTGGGTACGGAAATGACGCTGGGCATGACGCCCGACAGCCTGACCCTGCGCGGCGACCTGTCCATCGCGGAACTGTCGTACGACAAACGGCGCTTCGGCAACGTCGACTTCGGACTCTATTACAAGCAGGATCAGGGACATGTGGCCGATGCGCGGCTGACGCTCGACGGCGCCGAGGTACTGACCGTCCGGGGAGATTACCGCGCAGAGCGCGAAAGCCCGCTCGACCTCACGGCGACGATCCCCGGATTCCCGTTGCAGCAGGCCAACGTGTTCCTGCCCGACGACCTCATCCGCCTCTCCGGCCGGTTGCAGGCGAAAATCCACGCAGGAGGCACCGCTAACCGGCCGAGGCTGGACGGGGGCGTGCACTTCGCACAGACCGAAATCCGCGTACCGATGATCGGCACGTCGTTCCGGTTGTCGTCCGACACGATCCGCATCGACGACAGCCGCGTCATATTCGACGACTACACGCTCCTCGCCCCGAACAGCAAGCCGCTGACGATCGTCGGCGAGGTCGACCTGGCCGATTTCAGCCGCATGACGGCCGATATCGCGCTCCGGGCGTCGGATTTCCAGGTAGTCGACGTAGCCCGGAAGGATGGTACGGCCGTCTACGGAAAGGCCTACCTCGACCTGGACGCGACGGCCAAAGGCCCCCTGGACGAACTCGTCGTCCGCGGCAACGTAGCCCTGCTGGGCGGCACGGACATCAACTACGTCATGCAGGACTCCCCGATGGACGTGAAGGAACGTCCGCAAAACATCGTGACGTTCGTCTCGTTCCGGGAACTGGATTCCCAGGGACAGGAAGAAACATCGCAGGCAATACGCATCGGAGGCATGGACGTGCTGGTGAATGTCGACATCAACAACGACGTACAGGCGGCCGTAGACCTTTCGGCGGACGGCAACAACCGGATCGACCTGAAGGGAGGCGGCAACCTGACCTATACCATGAACCCGCTGGGCGACGTCCGCCTGTCGGGGAAATACGTGCTCTCGGGCGGAAGCGTACGCTACAATCCGCCCATCATCTCCCAAAAAATCTTCAAGATCACGCCGGACAGCTATGTCGAATGGATAGGGAACATCGCCGACCCGGCTTTCAACATCACGGCCGTGGAGACCGTACGTGCCAACGTCTCCTCGGACGGGCAGGACAACCGTGCGGTGAATTTCGACATCTCCATCAACATCCGCAATTCGCTCGACAACCTGGAGGTCAGCTTCGGACTTTCTGCCCCCGAAGACCTCACCATGCAGAACCAGTTGAATTCGCTCACGGCCGAGCAACGCGCCAACCAGGCTATGAACCTGCTGATATACAACACCTACACGGGCCCCGGAACCACGGCGAAGGTCAGCTCTGAGAACCCGCTCAACTCGTTTATCCAGAAGGAGCTGAACCAGTGGGCGCAGAACAACCTGAAGGGCGTAGACCTGAGCTTCGGCATCAACTCCTACGGCGAGGACGACCCCAACGGCCAGCGCACCGACTACTCCTACCGGTTGTCCAAAAACCTGTTCAGCAACCGCGTGCGCGCCGTCATCGGAGGCAAGTTCAGCACGGACGCCGACCCGTCGCAGAACCTCAAGGAGAACCTGATCGACGACATTTCGCTGGAATACATGCTGACCAAGCGCGACAACATGTACCTGAAAGTATTCCGCCACACCGGGTATGAAAGCATCCTCGAAGGCGAAATCACCGAAACGGGCGTGGGCTTCGTGATCCGGAAAAAACTGCTGAGGCTGGGCGACCTGTTCAAGTCGACGAAACCCAAAGCGAAAAAACAGAAACGAGATGAGGCCGGCACACATTAGAAATACCTGCATCCTGGTTTGCGCCGTGCTGTCGGTAGCGGCCTGCTCCACCACCCGCCGGCTGGGGTCGGACGAGGTGTTGTATACGGGCGTGAAGAAAATCCGGATCGAACCCGACTCGGGCGTCGTGCTCTCCGCCGCAGCCGAATCGGCCGTGAAGGAACCGCTGTCGGTCGCCCCGAACAACCCGCTTTACAGCCCCTATATCCGCACCCCGCTGCCGATCGGGCTGTGGGCCTACAACTACCTCTACACGCCCAGGCAAAAGGGATTCAAATACTGGTTATTCAAACGGCTGGCCAAACAGCCCGTGCTGATCTCGAAGGTACAGCCCCGGCTCCGGACGAAGGTCGCGGAACAGGTGCTCGAAAATTACGGCTATTTCGGCTCGCACGCCGCAGACTCCCTGCTCTACCGCAAACACGGGCGGAAGGCAAAGGTGTACTATACGCTCGGCATAGCGCCGCCCTGGCACTATTCGAAGATCGCCTACCCGGAGGTGGACAGCGGCATGGAGCATCTCATGGACAGCCTCCGGGCCACGTCCCTGCTCCGCGTGGGGGCGCAGTACAACATGGACAGCCTCACGCTCGAACGCAAACGAATCTCCCAGCTGCTGCGCAACAGGGGATATTACTATTTCCGTCCCGAATACCTGGAATACCTGGCCGATACGACCTCCGGTCTGCGGCAGGTCGACCTGCGCCTGAACCTCAAGCCCAACCTGCCGGAGGTGGCGCTCAAGCCCTACCGGGTGGGCGGCATCACGGTGCGGCTGACAAACATCAAACCCGGCCCGACGGACACGCTCCGCCTGCCCAATGCGACGGTCATCGCCCAGCGGCCGATGAAAATCCGCCCCAGGATCCTGTCCAGGGCCCTCACGCTCCGAAGCGGGCAGCTCTTCACGGTAGATGCCCAGAACCGCACGCAGACCGACCTCAACAAGCTGGGCATTTTCCGTTCCGTCAACCTGAGCGTCACGCCGCTCGACTCGCTGCGGGGCTCCGACACGCTGGACGTCGCCATCGACGCGCAGTTCGACTATCCGCTGGAAGCCGCCCTGGAAACGGACGTAACCTCGAAGTCGAACAGCTTCATCGGCCCCGGCATCACCTTCAAGGTCAGCAACAACAACCTGTTCCGGGGCGGCGAAGTCCTCGCCCTGAAACTGAACGGCTCGTACGAATGGCAGACGGGCAACAAAAACTCCGGCGGCCGTTCCTCACGGCTCAACTCCTATGAACTGGGACTGAATGCGAACCTCAGCATTCCGCGGCTGTTGCTGCCGTCGTTCATCACGCGCAGGCTGAAATACCCCGGGAGCACGACGTTCCAACTCGGGGTCGACCTGATGAACCGCCCCAGCTTCTTCCGGCTGATCGCGTTCAGCGGCTCGGCGGGATACAATTTCCAGACCTCGCCTTACAGCCGCCATTCGCTGACCGTATTCAAACTCACCTACAACAAGCTGCTGCACACGACCGAAGCCTTCGACAAGACGATGGACGAGAACCCGGCCATCGCCATGAGTTTCCGCAACCAGTTCGTACCGTCGATCAACTATACCTATACGTTCGACAAGACCTACGGCAGCACCGGCAACCGCCGCTTCTACTGGCAGAACAGCGTCACCTCGGCCGGCAACATCCTCTCGGGCGTGCTGAGCCTGTTCGGCGAAAAACAGCCCCAGCACCTGTTCGGGAACCGCTTTTCGCAGTTCGTCAAGGAGGTGAGCGAAGTGAAGTTCTACCACCGCATCGGGCGCCGGAACAACTGGCTGGCGACGCGGCTGCTCGTCGGCGTGGGATATGCCTACGGGAATTCCGAGGTGATGCCCTACAGCGAGCAGTTCTACATCGGAGGCGCCAACAGCATCCGCGCCTTCACGATCCGGTCGCTCGGGCCGGGCAGCTACCGTCCCCCGGTGGACGACCGCAACGGCTATCTCGACCAGACGGGCGATTTCAAGCTGGAGGCCAACGTCGAATACCGCTTCGGCATCATGGGACGCCTGAACGGCGCCGTTTTCCTCGACGCCGGGAATATCTGGCTGCTGAAAAAAGACCCCAAACGCCCCGGTGCGGAACTGAAATGGAAAGGGCTGCTCAATGAAATCGCGCTGGGCACCGGATTCGGGTTGCGTTACGACATCAGCTACCTGGTCATCCGTGCCGACCTCGGAATCGGCATCCACACCCCCTACCCCAATCCCGACAAGACGGGGTATTACAACATCTCCAGTTTCAAGGACGGGCTCGGGTTCCACCTGGCGATCGGCTATCCGTTCTAAAGTGCGGGCAGGTCATCCTTACGAATACGAACAGGCCGGCTGGTATTACCAGCCGGCCTGTTCCATATCTGTCTTTCCTTCTAAGGCGAACGGATTTCCCGCCGCATGGACACCGAATCAGAAGACGAACTTTTCGAGTTTCATCTCGCCGAGCTGGTGCAGGCGCGGTACGAGGGTCGTAAAATGCGACGCCTGCTCGTGCGCGGTCAGCGCCTTGGCGTCGCTCCACGTCTCGCAGATCATCAGCACGTCCTTGCGCGTAGTGCTCTCGAACAGGTCATAGGCAACACAGCCCTCGTCCTTGAGCGAAGCCGCCACCAGTTCCTTGGCCGTATTTACCACTTCCTCGCGGTTGGAATCCGTCGTACGGATAAAAACATTCAATCGTATCATTTCGTTCTATTTAATTAAGTTTAAAAGGCTTTCACGGCCTCGACGGCCGCATCGTAATCGGGTTCCTCGGTAATTTCGGGCACGAGCTGGGTGTAGACCACCTTCCCCGCCTTGTCGATCACCACCACGGCACGGGCGAGCAACCCAGCCAGCGGGCCGTCGGCCATCAGCACGCCATAGGCGCCGGCAAAACCCGCAGCACGGAAATCCGACGCGGGAACGACGTTGGCGATACCCTCGGTCGTACAGAACCGGGACTGCGCGAAAGGCAGGTCTTTCGACACGGCCACGACGACCGTATCGGACAGCGAAGATGCCAGCTTATTGAATTTTCGCACCGAAGTCGCACAGACGCCCGTATCGAGGCTGGGAAATATGTTCAGCACGACGCGCTTGCCTTTCAGGTCGCTGAGTTTCAGCGGGGAGAGATCCCCCTTTACCAATTCGAAATCGGGAGCCTGGGCGCCGGCCCGGATGAATTCGCCGTCGATATGCACGGGCGTGCCCTTGAATTTTGTCGTTGTCATCGTCTTTTTATTTTTCTGTCGTTTCATAAAACGTAAAACCGGCAGGTTTATTGTCCGGCAGGCGACATGCCGCCAACGGAAACCGTGCACGGATGCCGCACCACAAATTTAGTTCCTTTTCGGGAAGATTCCAACGGCTATTTCATATTCTTTTCAGGTTTACCGCCCAACTTTGCAGCGACTTAACCGGGTAAGAGCATATTTTTTGTATTTTTGCCCGAACCCGGCCGAAACGAAACAAAACGAAACAAACAGACAGACAAGACCGACATGAAAAAGACACTCCTTCTGCTCATGCTGACGTGCAGCTGCGCAATCGCTACAGCACAGGAACGCTCGCCACTGAGGCAAACCGAATTCATCTCCGCCGATTCGCTCGAAGACGAACACGAACTGTTGGAGCGCGTACGCAACATGCCCAACCTCGAAGTCGGCAAGGGCATCACGTTCCGTCCCAAAAGCAACTGGTTCTCACTGACGATGCGCTTCCGGATGCAGAACATGGTGGGACTCTCGTTCGACAAGGATTTCACGCTCACGAAAACCGATGCGCAGGTCAAGCGCCTGCGCCTGCGCTTCGACGGGTACATCTATTCCCCGAAACTGGTCTATTCGGTTCAGCTGGGATTCACCTCCTACGACACGGAACCGCTGCCCAACGGCAATATGAACATTGTGCGCGACGCAATCGTCTACTACGTCCCCAGCCCCAAGTGGAACATCGGGTTCGGGCAGACCAAGATCAAGGCCAACCGGGCGCGCATTAACTCTTCGAGCGCCCTGCAATTTGTCGACCGCAGCATCGTCAACAGCGAGTTCAACCTCGACCGCGATTTCGGGTTCTTCGGCGAATACAACATGCGCGGGGGCGAGGGCTTCAACCTCTCGGCCAAAGGTTCGGTGACGCTGGGCGAAGGCCGCAACTGGGGCAGTTCGTCCAACGGCGGGCTTGCCTACACGGGACGGCTGGAGCTCTACCCGCTGGGGCGGTTCAAGTCGAAAGGCGACGTGATGGAGGGAGATTTCGAAGGCGAGGAGCAGGTCAAGATACTCGTGGCCGGAGCCTACTCCTACAACCACAAGGCATCGCGCCTGAAAGGCCAGCGCGGCGCCGTCATGCCGGACGACGCGACCCGCAACATCGGCTCCTATTTTGCGGATTTCATCCTCAAGTACCGGGGATTCGCATTCTATACCGATTTCATGGGACGCAGCTGCGACCGACCGCTGTTCGACCCCCAGAGCAATGCCTTCGTATACAGCGGGCAGGGGCTCAACATACAGACCAGCTACCTGTTCGACAAGAAATGGGAGGTCGCCCTGCGTAATTCGACGCTCTTCCCCGAGCACGAAGTACAACCCTTTGCGGGGTACAAACGCTGGAACCAGACGACCGTAGGCGTCACCCGTTACATCATCGGCCACAGCCTTAAGGTACAGGCAGACATGTCGTACAACCACCGCAGCGAATCGTTTGACCCCGATTACAACCGCTGGGAGATCCGCTTCCAGCTGGAGCTGGGGCTCTGACCCGGCAACAGGAAAATACGAAAACTCCCGGCTATTGCCGGGAGTTTCTGTTTCGGGACAGGAACCCCGTTACAGGATTTTCAGCGCGATCCGCGCGCACGCCTCGGCATCGGCCAGGGCATGGTGGTGGTTGGCAAGGTCGAAACCGCACGCCGCCGACACGGTATGGAGCTGGTGGTTGGGCAGGCTGCTGCCGAACGTCCTGCGCGAGGCACGGCACGTACAATAGAACCGGTAGCCGGGATAAGGCATCCCGTACAACTCGAACACGGCGCGCAGGCACCCCTCGTCGAAGGGCGAGTTGTGCGCCACGAGCGGCAGCCCCTCGATACGGGGCGCAATCTGCTTCCACACGTCGGCGAAATCGGGCGCCTGGGCCGTATCCTCGTAGCTGAGGCCGTGGATGGCCGTGGTGAAACGGCTGTAAAAATTAGGACGCGGGCGGATCAGGCTGTAAAGCGTGTCGACCACCTCGCCGCCACGCACCACGACGACGCCCACCGAGCAAACGCTCGTACGCCGGCCGTTGGCCGTCTCGAAATCTATGGCTGCAAAATCTTTCATCGGTCAGGAGTGAATATCCTTCGCAAAGATACGGATTTTAACGCTTCCCGGTATCACCGGCAACGAAAAAACGGCCGCCTTTCCGAGGGCGGCCGTCGTTTCTGCCGGAGCGGGTTATTCGGTATACTCGTCGTCCGACGTGTCGGGCGTAACCCATGAATCGGCCGGGGTCAGCTCCTCGACCTCCGCCTCCGTCAGGAAGGCGTCTTTGTCGAACATGATGTCGTCGAAATAGTTGACCGTGCACTGGTAAGCGCCGTAGTTGTATGTCCAGTCCTTGGAGTAGATGCCGAAGATGGCCATGATATCGCCTTTCGCGCCGTCGCGGACGACGGGATACTGGGCGAAACGCGAATAACCGCTCGTGCGCACCGTATAGACCCCCTTCTTGTTGGTCGTCGAAGGCAGGGTGCTGTCATAGGTGAAAAGCACCGAACCGTAAAGGTTCGTACCGTCGTTGCTGAACGCCCAGCGGTACCAGACCTTGTTCATCACCGGACGGATGTCGGTATACATCCACGCGGGATAGATGTTCGACCCCACCGTCCCGTAACGGCACGTAACGCCGCGCAGGATCACCAGACGCCCGAAATACTGCTGCCCGTTCTGGCCGAAGAAATCGTCGCAGTTGGCCTCGGTGACCTCGAGGATCTCCTTGCCCAGCTCCAGCTGCGTCTCCTCGCCGAGGAACACGCGCTTGCGGATCTCCGTCGGGTCTTCGATGTTCGAGTTGGCATAGAATTTATGTTCGCCCACCTTGTTGTAGGAATCGGTAGGCCCCTCGCCCAGCGACAGCATCATGCGGTAGTTGCCGATATAGAGGCCCGAGACCTTGACATAGACCCAGTTCGAGGGGATCGTACCCGTGGCCTTGTCGAAACGCCCCATCGGATAGGTAAAATAGAGCCCCGTAGTGAGCTTCACCTCGATGGCACCCGAATCGTCCACCAGGTAGAGCGACTTGTAGACGTTACCCTCCTCGTCGCTCGACTGCACCTTGCCCTTGATGTAGTAATCCAGCCCGTCGGGCGACTGGCCGATCTGTACGTACTTCGTATCGCCCCAGCTCGAGTTGCTGCCCGTACCGCCGAGCGACTTGTGCTCATCGAGGAACATCTGTTTCACATCGGCGATGGAGATATGCTTCATCCCCGCGAAATCCTCGTCGGTATAGACTTTGGCAGGCTTCGGCGCATCGAAATCATTATAGCACCCCGTAACCGCAAACATCACGGCCAGCACGGCACATAACTGAAATATCTTTTTCATAATCGTCATATCGTATTAGAAGCGGAAATATACATTCAGGTAATAGGTCGTCCCCAGCAGGTAAAAGTACTTCGAATCGAACGGCACGTAGTACTGGATCGGCTGGGCGGCCGCACCCTCCTTGTTCACATAGGTACGGCGCGAAAGGCGCATCTGTTCGTAACCGCCCGTGCGGATCGTCTGGTCGTTGAGGATATTCTTCACCTCGAGGCTGAAGCCCAGCTGGTAGATGCGGTGGATGTACCAGTTCTTGCCGACGCTCAGGTTGAGCGTATAGGCCGAGTCGAATTTCTCCTGATCGCGCAGGTTCATCAGCGCCGTGTATTTCACGGCGCCGGGGAGCTGTGCCGCCTCGTCGGGGCGCAGTACCGTGGCATAAGCGGCACGGGTACGGCGCGCGGGGTTCATCGAGAGGTAGATACGGTCGTAATAGTTGAAATCGACCGAGGCGAACCAGTTGCGCGGGCCGCGGTAGCTCAGGCCGAGGTTGAGCGCCGTCTGGGGCGTGCTTTCGACGTAGAGGTCGTCCCAGAGCACCTTGTCGCCGCGGAGCACCTCCTCGCTGTTGTCGCGCGTCTGTGTGAAGTTGGCGTCCGACGTATAGCGGTAGTCGCCCAGGCTCAGGGCGCCGTTGAACGAGATGCCGCCCCAGATGGGAACCACGACGCCCACTTCGAGGCCGTAGTAACGCTTGTCGATGCCGCTCATGGCGAAGTTGGTGAACGACGACTGCGTATCGTCATAGTACGAGATGACCTTCGACTGGTCGGCGACCGAGGTATAGTAACCCGAAACGCGCGCCGTGATCCACGGCAGGTTGAGGTTGTACGACAGGTCGACGCCGAGTACCTTCTCGGAATCGAGGCCCGGCGTAGTCGTATTGCGGGTACGCGCCGAAACGAAAGCGTCGCGGAACTGCGGGGGATTGACCATGTAGGCCACATTGGCGTCGATGGCATGCGCACCCGAGAAACGGTACGAGAACTCGCCCTTGAGCTTGTAGGTCAGGTAGTCGAGCGTCTTCGATTTACCGAGCGAGTTGTTCGCGAAGAGTCCCTTGCGCAGCCGGCCGTCGCGCCACATGGCCGTGTAGCCGACCTCGCCGCCGAGGCTCATCGTGAAACCGCCGAACGAGGCGTAATACTGCGCCCAGACCTGTGCCTGGCGCAGGTTGGCGTAGTAATCGTAGCTGAACTTGTCGCCTTCCCCGACGCGGCGGGCCTCGCCGTGCTTGAGGTAATAATCCAGATCGTTCTGCGAAAGCAGCGGGTTGTAGTTGCCGTTGTCGCGCAGGGCGAACTTATCCACGTCGAGCCAGTAGTCGGCGCCGAGCAGGTCTTTCACCTGGTCATAGTACTCCGTGCGGTTGATACGCGCCGTCAGGCCTCCGCGCAGCACGGACTGGTTGCGGAACGTATGGGCGATGTTGGCCGCAAAATTGAAATCGCGCTGGTCGGTATGGCGCTCCTCGATCATGTAGATGCCCGAAGCCCCGGACTTGTTGCGGTTGTAGTTCATGCGGAACATGTTGTCGTAATCCATCAGGCTCTTGCTGGGGTCGGTGATCCACTCGCGCATCGAACGCAGCGCAAGGTCGTTGTACGTCCCCAGATCCGAACTCTCGATGCCCTCGGACAACTGGAGGATACGGTTCGTGTAGAAGCTGGGCAGGTAACGGTAGTAGTCGGGGCGCGGGTCGGGGCCATCCGTCCACGTCAGGGCCGAATAGCCGTTCTTGCCGAAGCGGAACGAAGCCGCGGCGGCAAGTTTGGTATTCGACGAAATGTCGAACCCGTAGTTGAGCATCACGATCGGCTCGTGGTAATCGCGCACGCGCGAGTTGCGCAGCTTGCCGTCCTGCTTGCCCACATTGGGGTTGTAATAGTTGTTACTCAACAGGTCGTAGGCTTCCTGCGTCGACGCCTGCTGCGCTCCGCGCTCGGTCGGTGCCCCCAGGATGGTCAGCGCCAGGTTGTGGCGATCGCCGCCGAAACGCTTTTCGACCGATGCGAAGTAACCGTAGGCATTGTAGTACACCCCGTCGACATAAGAGTTGCCGCCCTGGCGGGTCGAGAACGAGAAGGCGTACGACCATCCGTTGTCGAGCAGGCCCGAAGCGTAGGAAACCATCGCGCGGAAGCGGTACATCGAGTTGCCGTTCACGACGCTGGCACGGAAGCCCTTGCGCATCTGCGAAGCGCGCGCATTGACATTGGTCGTACCGCCGATGCCGTCGATGCCGTAGCCCGACGAGCGCAGCCCGGCGGTATTCTCCTGGTTACGCGTGGCGTCGTTCAGGCCGCTCCACAACGACCAGGGGCCATAGCCCGTCATGGCATCGTTGAACCGGATGCCGTTCAGGTAGATGCTCGAATACTGCGAGTCGTAACCGCGCACGTTGAAACGCATCTCGCTGAATTTATACGAGGCGATGTTGTTGAAGACATCCTTCGACGACGAAAGCGACGAAGGCAGCGACTGCCCGTCGGCCGCCGTATCGGAGTCGAACTCCGCGAACACGGCGTCGTCGATGACATACTGCACATCGGGGGACATCACCACCGAATTGAGGTTCTTGACCATCTTGTCGACACGGATCGCCAGGTCGAGGTTCTCGAACTCGGGGGCTTCGAATTTCAACTGGTATTCCCCTTTGGGCAACTGGTCGATATTGAAATTACCGTGGTTGTCGGTCATGACGGTGACGCCGAGCGGTTCGACGACCACCTTGACATTGCTCAGTGCGACACGGCCGTCACGCGAGACGACCTTGCCTTTGACGCCCCCGTCCTGGGCATACGCCCCGGCACAGGCCAGCGTGAGCAGGATAACAAGTAAAGCTCTGATCTTCATAATTACTTTGTTGGGTTATTTACCGATGTAAATGAATACGGGAAGGTGATCGCTGTATCCCCCCTGGAAATTGTTGCCCACGAACGTACGCAGCGGGTAGCCCTTGTACTGGCCTTCCTGCTGGAACAGATAGGGGACACGGAAAATATTGCCGTAATATTTCCCCTTGGGGGCACGCTCCAGCTTGAGCGAACCCGTCGAGCCGGTAGCGAGGTTCTCCGACACGACGATATTGTCGAACAGGTTCCACTGGTCGCGGTAGGCAAGCGAACCGATGCCCGCCTTCAGCATGTCGATAAAGGGATTGTAGTATCCGCCCGGTTGGAGCTTGCGGATGTTGCCTTCGGCGCCGAGCACCTCGGTGATACTCTTGTCGGTGGCGTCGTCGTTGAAGTCACCCATCATCACGACCTTGGTCGCGGGGTTGATCGCCAGCACCGAGTCGGCGGCATGGCGCATGATCTCGGCGGCGCGCTCGCGCTTGGGTGCCGAAGCCTCCTTGCCGCCCAGGCGCGAAGGCCAGTGGGCCACCATGAAATAGAACGGTTCCCCGTCGATCGTCCCCCACATCGTCACCACGTCGCGCGTGCGGAAATTCGGCAGGCTCTCCATCGTAAACGGAATCGGGGCGCTGCCCTCGAGCTTGAACACGTCGGGACGGTAGTAGAACGCCACGTCCACGCCGCGGGCATCGGGCGAATCGTAGTGCACGATGCGGTAATTGGCCGGGGCGAGTTTGGGCGTAGCGATCACGTCCTCCATGACATTGCGGTTCTCGATCTCCGAAACACCGATCACCACCGGGTAGTCCTTGTTGATGGCGGCGATGTCGAACAACACGCGCGAAAGGTTATTGATCTTTTTGGTGTACTTGGGCGTATTCCACTTCTTGGGCCCCTCGGGCGTAAACTCCTCGTCGTAAATCTCCGGGTTGCGGATCGTATCGAAGAGGTTTTCGAAGTTGTAGAAAACGACCTTGTAGGGTTTCTGGGCGAAGCAGGCGACGATCAGCGCTGCGAAAAGCCCGGTAAAAAGCAGTTTCTTCATATAGTTCAGATTAATTTATACCCCAGTCCGAGGGATTGTTCTGTGCCTTCACGTCGGCGGCAATGGCCTCGTCGAGCATCGTAAAGAATTTATAACCCGTTTTCTCTTCGATGTCGGCAACGCTCGTGATATATTGTTTTATATTCCCGGTCGTGGTTGAGGAATTTTCAGCCCAATAACCGATTGCCGCCAATTGCGATGCATCGGTAATCTGGTCGATCCGCTTCCCCGTCCTGCCGCTTTTGGTACGTAGCAGCACCTTCCAGCAATACTGTGGAATCGCGACCCGATTCCCCTCTTTATCCGTCGTATATCCCTGTACCCCATAAGTTCCCGTAACATTGTACAAGGTATCGGGATATGAAATATATTTCAGGGTAAGATCTTCCAAATCCCCCCACGACCCGCTATTAAAATCAGGATCCTGAGGCATAATATTGGTCGAATAGAACGTCTGCTCATTCAATAGCGAAGAATAGCTGACATAACGATGGTAGGACATACACTGATGCCCGCGGATAGGCCGCCCATTATATGAACCGCGGCTCAAATCGACCTGAAATTCCTCCGGCACTTCAGGATCGTATTTCCATGCATTAGAACGCTCATATTTTCCAACCCGGTAACAGGAATGGATCGGATAGGCGACCCAGTTGGCGATACGTTTCTTCGTGTCGTAGCAAATCGTAAAGTTACGTGCCGTCACGGTCGAAGAGAGCGGCGCATAATGTGTTACGTAACGGTAGTCGGGAGCTTCGACATAGGCGGGCAATTCCGCCCACGCATGATCCATCGATGCCGGAACCGAGTAGTCCGCCTGGTCGATCGTCAACGTGAATTCGTGTCCGCCGTCGAAAACGACATCGACCGCAGCCCGGCGCGAAGCGCCCGTTTCGTTTTTGTCCAGGTAGAGGTAAATGACCTCGCTTGCGGCGACCAGCTGCGCCGATTTGGTCGTGGCTTGCGTCCTGCGCGACGTCCAGCACCAACTGCCGCCTTCGGTCACGGTGACGGTATAAGCCGTACCCACGGGCCCCGTCAGCACGAGCCGAGGGTCGGTCGCATAGCCTTTGGCAGCGAGCGTGGTCGTCTCCGTATCGAGGAACAGCGCGGAAATATTCGCCGGGGTGTCGTCGTCGGAGGACCCGCAGCGCCCGAAAACCAGCAGGAGCGCCCCGAGCACCATAGCCCGTCCAAAAAGTTTCAATAACCCTTTTGTCAAAATCATGTAGGAATTTGCAGATAAAAATGTCAGGTAGAAAATCCGACAATCATCCCCGGCGGAAGCCAATCCGCCGGGGATGGATTATAGGAAAACACCTACTTTCTTATTTTGAATAAGTAACCGTGATCGCAGTAATACTTACCGCTCCAAGAGTCGGGAATATCGAAAACTGCGTAAGGTTCTTAGCACTGAGGTTGTCAATTACAAACGTAAACGGTTCGTTATTATTTACATCAGACGGAGTCTCGTTGCTGATTGCTATAGCATCCTTCGCAAGTTGCTCTTTCATCTTATCAAGTGTGTCTTTTGTATATGTGTACCCAACCGGAAAAATACCGATAGCACGTCCTTTATAAGGCTCACGAAGGTCACCTCAATCTTCTCAATCGTCCCATCAACGGCAGGAATCTGCACGAACGATCCAAAAGCCGAATTGTATTTTACATTAATCTGTAAACATTCCTTTCCGCTGCTACCACCAGCTGCTTTACCCGACCATTCGCCGAAAGTATTCGTATATGTAAATTTGGCATAGGCTCCACTTTTCCCGCCGATAGCGATAATATCGTCCAACGTAAGGGTAATCTGCTGGCCGTCCCCGCCCGCTCCGGATTTCCCGGCCTGCGAAATCGCAACGGTTTTGGTATCCACAGCCGCGCCGTCCTTCATCAGTTTGATGGTCAGCGTGGCGGTGATAGCCTGCTCCGTCGTGTTTTCCTTGGGCGTCACGGTTACGACCATCCCGTTTACGAAGGTCGTGAACTGCTCCGATTTATCCGTAGCGGCTTCGATCGTGCAGCCGTCGGCATTGGCAGCCGTCACCGTCACGGTCTTGGCATTGTCCGTCGCAGCGAAAGAAAGCGACGTCGGGTCGAGCTTGGTAATCGCCGGGTCGGTCGAAGGCTCGCCCATGAAAGCTGCCACATCCTCGGGACGCTGCGGACAAACCTGCGCGGCATTGCTGTTCACCGAAGCGTAACCGGTAATATCCCCGGTGGAACCTGCCACGAACTGTGTCCCTACGAGCCCGGGCATGGCCTTCTGCACGAATACCGTCATGTTACCGGCCGAGGTCGTAAACGTATGCTTTCCGAAAGCTTCGTTCGTAGTCCAGTCGGCAGCCGTAGCAGGGGCGGTCACACCCTTGACCGTCACGACCATACCCTGATATTCGGCCAGCTTAGCGGGATCGACTACGACAGGCGTGATGGTCTCTGTACCGATCTTTTCGATCTCGACCCAGTCGGCACCCTTGCTGCCGGTAACCTCGTACAGGCCGTTGTAACTAACGATACGCGCTTCGCCCTTTTTCAGCGTCACCTTCACCTTGTCACCCTTGACAAACGTAAAGCCATCGTCATAGGGATCGGTATACTTACCGCTGCCGTAGAGCGTGATACCGTTCTTGGCGGTAGTCGCCCCCGGGGTCATCACCTGAAGGTTCTGGCCGTTGAAGTTCCCGCCTTCCTTGTCGGTTACGACGACGGCCTCGAAATAACGGTCGTTATTCGTATCGAGGGCTACCTGCGACGTCGTAAGTTTGGCGATGATCTCGGGAATCGTGATAACCACAGCCTCGCCCGGGGTCGGGGGAGTTACGTTGCCCAGGTCGACCTCCGTACCACCGATGCCCTCGAAAAGTTTCACGTCGTCGACACGGTGCGCGGATGAAAGATCGGAAATGAAACGGATATAAAGTTCAGAGGGAACCTCTTTCAGCGTAAAGTTGGCCGTTGCCAAAGCCCAGGTGCCGTAGTTGGAATGTTCGTCGGCCTCGACAGGGCGGTCATAGGCGATTTCCGCCCAGTTTTCGCCGTCCTTGCTCAGGTATACATGGAATTCCGAGGTTACGAACGCATTATCCTCAGCGCCAAAGAGGCTTTTATACGAACCGAACGTCAGGCAAAGGTTTTTCTGAGCAGGATCGAGTGCAATCTTGTGGATCTCGAACTCGGCACCGGCACGGAACAGCATGTTGTTGACGCCGGATGCATCGTCCTTGTATTTCGAATAGTTGCCGTTGGAAGCGGAATTCGCACGAACAGATATACTGTTGGCCACATAAGTCACATTATCGGCACCCGTACCAGTCTGATTCTTCCAGCCCTCGAATGCATCTGCGAAGGGGAACTTACCATCTGCCCCCTTTTGAGCCTGCTCCTTATCGAAATCGTTAGCATAGATAGCATCGCCCGTGGGGGGGGGTGTAACCCCGCTGCCGTACTGTTTTACGGCTACGGACGACTCGGCCTGACCCCATTTGCCGAATTCGGGGTGGATAAGCGTGAAGGAGATTTTGCCTTCGCGCAGGTTCGTACCGGCGGGCAGCTCGGAAACCGTAACGGAGATCGTTCCGTTGCCTTTGCCGCTCATCGGGGAAATGGTAGCCCAATCCAGGTTACTTGCAGTAACCGTCCATTCGCAGTTCGCCGTGATGGCAACGGTCTGCGTCGTCGCCGTCTCATCGGTGAAATCAAGCGCCGTCGGATCCGCCGTCAACTTCGGCGTCAGCGACTTGTCATCGTCGTCGGAGCATCCCGTAAATGCCGTGGCAGCCACAAGGAAAAATGCACCGAAGACCAACCTAAAAAGATGTTTACTCATAAAAATAGTTTTAATTAGGTGATTATAAACTAATATCCGTTTGCAAAAATAACTTACGATTCTTCCGTTTTTTAAAGGGGAAACTATTACAAAGATAACTTTTATTTCAAAAATACAAAAGGATTTCGGCATATATTTACTGTTAAGGTTCCGTTACATAGCAAAAAAACGTTCCATGCTGCCTCGGAAAGGACAACCCGTGCGGCATACAGCCTCGCCAGCACCCAAATCAAGGCATCGGCGGAGGCTTCCGTCCGGAACCGCCCCCCTGGCGCACCTTCGGCCAGGCAAAAAAAATTCCGCCCCGGAAACCGGGACGGGCGAAGTTTCAAGGCTGGTTGGCGGATTGCATCGGCAGGAGTCATAAACCGGCATCGTTTCCGATGCTGCAAAATTACCCTACGGCTATTTCATCGTTGCGACAGTCCCGTTACAATCCCAGGAATATGGCATTGCACGCACGTTGCAGCAGCCGGCAAAGCCGCTCGGCCACACCACCCGGCCACAAAAGCAGCCTGCCCGGACTGTAAACGTCCGGGCAGGCCATGCCGAATAACGGGTTCGGCAACGATTGCAATACGGCGGCGGCCTGCCTCACACAGCGGCCGCGCAGGGATCATACCCTATTCCCACTCGATGGTTGCAGGCGGTTTCGAGGAGATGTCGTAGACGACGCGGTTGACCCCTTTGACTTTATTGATGATGTCGTTCGACACATTGGCAAGGAACTCATAGGGCAGGTGCACCCAGTCGGCGGTCATGCCGTCGGTCGAGGTCACGGCACGCAGTGCGACGCAGCTCTCGTAGGTTCGCTCGTCGCCCATCACGCCGACGCTCTTCACCGGGAGCAGAATAGCCCCCGCCTGCCATACCTTGTCGTAAAGTCCGGCATCGCGCAGGGCGTCGATGTAGATTTTGTCCACGTCCTGCAGGATCGCGACCTTTTCGGGCGTGATGTCGCCCAGGATACGGATCGCAAGGCCGGGCCCCGGGAAGGGATGGCGCCCGATGAGCTGCTCGGAGATCCCGAGCGACCGACCGACACGGCGCACCTCGTCCTTGAAGAGCAGGCGCAGCGGTTCGACGATCCCGAGGTGCATCTTTTCGGGCAGCCCGCCGACGTTGTGGTGCGACTTGATCGTCGCCGAGGGGCCGTTGACCGACACCGACTCGATCACGTCGGGATAGATTGTCCCCTGTGCCAGCCAGCGCACGTCCTCGATCCGGATCGCCTCCTCGTTGAATACCTCGACGAAATCGCGGCCGATGATCTTGCGCTTGGTCTCGGGATCGCTCACGCCAGCCAGATCGCCCAGGAACTTGTCGCCGGCCTTCACGCCCTTGACGTTCAGGCCCATGTTCTTATACGACTCGAGCACGTCCTCGAATTCGTTCTTGCGCAGCAGGCCCGAATCCACGAAGATGCAGTAGAGGTTCTTGCCGATGGCCCTGTGCAGCAGCACGGCGGCCACCGACGAGTCTACGCCGCCCGAAAGCCCGAGCACGACCTTGTCGTCGCCCAGTTTCTCCTGCAACTCGCGCACGGTGGCCTCCACGAAACTCTCCGACGTCCACTCCTGCCTGCAGCCGCAGATACCCGCGACGAAATTCTTCAGCAGGTGCGTGCCGTCGGTCGAATGGTAGACCTCGGGGTGGAACTGGATGCCCCACGTCTGCTCGCCCTCGATGCGGAACGCAGCCACGCGCACGTCCTCGGTGCTGGCCACAATCTTATAGTTCGCGGGCACCGACGTGATCGTATCGCCGTGCGACATCCACACCTGCGTGGTCGCAGGCAGGCCGCGCATCAGCGGGTCACCGGCATCGCCCACCGTAAGCACCGCACGGCCGTACTCGCGGCTGGGCGCAGGCTGCACCTCACCGCCGAAGGCCGATGCGAGGAACTGCGCGCCGTAGCAGACACCCAGCAGGGGCAGTTTGCCCTTGATGGCCGAAAGGTCGGGGGCAGGGGCATGCTCGTCCCTCACGGAAAAGGGACTGCCCGAGAGAATCACACCCCGCACCGAAGCATCCGGCACCGGAATCTTGTTGAAGGGGTGGATCTCGCAATAGACATTCAGTTCGCGTACGCGCCGCGCGATGAGCTGCGTATACTGCGACCCGAAGTCGAGAATCAGGATTTTTTCCATAATATAATGTAAGTCCGACGAATCGGGGTTCATCAATTTCGGAAGATTTACAAGCCATGAAACTCGCCGGACTCACTCTACGGCGTCTCCGACGCCGGTTTCAGGCCTAAAATTCCTCCGGGCCTTCCTCGCTGCCAAGGAAGACCTCGAATCCTTATTATTTTCTTTTTACCGGACGGTTGTAACTTCCCGAAAGGCGCATCTCCGCGGCGAAAGCCTCGTTCCCGACTTCGCGGATGCGTGCTATGCAACCGCGACGGTCTGAGCGAAAAACGACCTGGAAAACCCCGGCGATGAAATTATTGAACTTTCCGCAGGCATCCAGCGGCACCAGCGTGCATTCGGCGCAACTCTGCCAGCCGTTCTCCCGGCAGCAGAAACGAACCTTGCACCACACGGCCTTTTCGTTATCGCGGCACCCCGGACAACTCCCTTTCCGGAATTTCCGGCATGAACCGCAAAAAAGCCCGCAGGCCGCAATCCCGGGATCGGAACTATTCACCGCGGGAATAATTGGGCGTTTCACTCGTGATGGTCACGTCGTGCGGGTGGTTCTCCGTAACGCCGTTCGAGGTGATGCGGATGAACTGCGCACGCTGCAAAGCCGCGATGTCCCTGGCACCGCAATAACCCATGCCCGAACGGATGCCGCCGATAAGCTGGAAGACAGCCTCGCTCAACGTACCCTTGAAGGGTACGCGCGCCACGATCCCTTCGGGAACGAGCTTGTTGATATTGCCCTCGCAGCCCTTCTGGAAATAGCGGTCGGCGGAACCCGCCTTCATGGCGTCGATCGAGCCCATGCCGCGGTAGGTCTTGAACTTACGGCCGTTGTAGATGATCGTCTCGCCGGGAGACTCCTCCGTGCCGGCGAACATCGAGCCGATCATCACGCAGTCGCCGCCCGCAGCCAGCGCCTTGACGATGTCGCCCGAATAACGCAGGCCGCCGTCGGCGATAACCGGAACACCCGTATCTTTGGCGGCCGACGCCGCGGCATAGATGGCCGACAGCTGGGGAACGCCCACGCCCGCGATCACGCGGGTGGTGCAGATCGAGCCGGGGCCGATACCGACTTTGATGCCGTCGGCGCCGTTCTCGATCAGGAACCGTGCGGCTCCTGCCGTGGCGATATTTCCGACCACCACGTCGAGCGACGGATAGGCGGCCTTGATCTCCTTGAGCTTATTGACGATATTCATCGAATGCCCGTGCGCGGAGTCGAGCACCACGGCATCCACATCCTCCTCGACGAGCGCCTTCACACGATCCAGCGCATCGGGCGTGATGCCCACGCCGGCTGCGACGCGCAGACGGCCTTTGGCATCCTTGCAGGCGTTGGGATGATCCTGCACCTTCGTGATATCCTTATAAGTAATAAGCCCCACCAGATGGCCTTCGTCGTCGACCACGGGGAGCTTTTCGATCTTGCAGTTGAGCAACACCTCCGAGGCGTTGGACAATTCGGAGCTATGCGTCGTGATGAGGCGGTCGCCGGGGGTCATCACCTCCTCGATACGGCGCGACATGTCGCGCTGGAACCGCAGGTCGCGGTTGGTGACGATACCGATCAGCTTCCGATCCGCATCCACGACCGGAATACCCCCGATCTTGTTCTCTTTCATCAGGTTGAGCGCATCGCCGACCGTATGGTCTTTCGAGATGGTCACCGGGTCGTAAATCATGCCGTTCTCGGCCCGTTTCACCCGGCGCACGTGGGCGGCCTGCTCGGCGATGGACATGTTCTTGTGGATCACGCCGATCCCGCCTTCACGAGCCAGCGCAATAGCCATCGGCGCTTCGGTAACGGTGTCCATGGCAGCGGACACAATGGGGATGTTAAGTTTGATATTTCGCGAGAAACGGGTCTGGACACTGACCTCTCGCGGCAACACTTCCGAATAGGCGGGTATAAGCAGCACATCGTCGAACGTAAGTCCTTCGGGCTGAACCCTTTCATTGATAAAAGACATAATGAACGTGGATTTTTGTTGCTCGCAAATGTAGTGATAATTTTCGAAACGGCCTAATATCCGGGGCAACGCGACGATTTTTTTTATCAACAATTTATCAAAGCCGCCGGGTGCGGGCAAAATCCGGAGCCCCCGGGACAACGCCCGGCAAGCCCCGCGACGGGTAAATACACACGCCTGCGTCCGGGACAGCCTCCGGCGCCCCGTCCCGGGAAGCCGCCCGCGCAGTCCCGTACAAGCCAGAGGGAACACCCAGCGCCCGGAATCCCCGGACAGCAATCGGGGGCATCCTCCCGCCGCCGACTTCCCGGACAGGAAAAATCCCCGGCCTCAGGGTCGGGGATCGAAATTATTCCGTCACGGCGGCCTGCGCACCCGGCGGGGTCAGTACTGCTCCTGCCCGTTGGGGAAATCGCACGACTTGACGTCCGTGATATACTGCGACACGGCGTCCGACATAACAGTATACAGGTCGGCATAGCGGCGCAGGAAGCGCGGCGAGAAACCCTTGTTGATGCCCAGCATGTCGTGGATCACCAACACCTGCCCGTCGCAGCCGTTACCGGCCCCGATACCGATGGTCGGCGCGGAGATTTCGGAGGTGACGCGGGCGGCCAGCGCCGCAGGAATCTTTTCGAGCACGATGCCGAAGCACCCCGCATCGCTCAGCAGGTGGGCGTCGCGGACGAGTTTCGCTGCCTCGGCCTCCTCCTTGGCACGCACGCTGTACGTCCCGAATTTATGGATCGACTGCGGCGTCAGCCCCAGGTGCCCCATGACGGGTATTCCGGCCGAAAGGATGCGGTTGACCGATTCGAGGATCTCTTCGCCGCCCTCGATCTTCACGGCATCTGCCTCGGTCTCCTTCATGATGCGGATGGCCGAGTCGAGCGCCACCTTCGAATTGCCCTGGTAGGTTCCGAACGGCAGGTCGACGACAACCAGCGCACGGCTGACGGCACGCACGACCGAACGCGCATGGTAAATCATCATATCGAGGGTAATGGGAAGCGTGGTTTCGTAACCGGCCATCACGTTGGCCGCCGAGTCGCCCACGAGGATCACGTCGATACCCGCGGCGTCGACGATCCTGGCCATCGAATAATCGTACGAGGTCAGCATGGCGATCTTCTCGCCGCGCTGCTTCATCTCCGTCAGACGGTAGGTGGTCACTGCCCTGACAGTACTTTCTACAGACATAGTTTACTACGAACCCGATGGATTATTCAACATTTCATTCGTTCGCAAGGTTCCGGTATGGAATCCATCGGATTCGTATTACGGCGCAAAAACGCCAATTCCATATCGACAATCCTTCCAAACCTCCCTTTGAAAAGGGAGACTTATCAACACCTGTAAACCGGGGTGATAGCGCAAGCCGGGTGCAAAGCCAAATTTATCTGTTTTGCCGGGGCGCAGCTAAACCGAGGTTCAGCGCGGCAAAGTTAACGCTTCGGCCGGATTTGGCAAAAAAAATCCCACAAAACGACACCGCCCGAAACCGAAACGTTGATCGAATGCTTCGTCCCGGCCTGCGGAATCTCGATCGCGCCGTGGCACATGTCCACGGCCTGCTGCCCCACGCCCATCACCTCATTGCCGAACACGAGCGCATATTTCACGCCCGGCTCCGCCCGGAAATCGCCGAGCATCACGGCTCCTTCGACCTGCTCGACGGCATAGACCCGGTAGCCTTCGGCGCGCAGGCGGGCAATGCACTCCTCCGTCGTCTTGTGATAAGTCCACGGCACGGTCAGTTCGGCACCGAGCGCCGTCTTGTGGATGTCGCGGTTGGGCGGCGTCGCGGTGATGCCGCAGAGGGCGATGCGTTCCACGGCGAAAGCATCCCCCGTGCGGAAGAAAGCCCCTACGTTCTGCAACGAACGGACGTTGTCGAGCACCACCGCGACGGGCATTTTCTCCATCGCGGCGAACTCCCCGGCCGAGGGCCGGTTCAGCTCTTCGTTGGTGATTTTACGCATAACGTATGCAAATGAGTGATTTCGGGGTCAAAAGTAGTCAAATAATAAATATTTTACCTATTTTTGGGGTCTCAATTCAAAAGAATTATGTCACTCAAAAAAGTCTTGATGCTATCGTTCGCCGCCCTTGCCGCGGGAGGAAGCCTCAGCGCGCAGAATCTGATCGTCGGCGCCGACTTCGCGACCCGCTTCGACAACCGGGAATACGCCAACAACGATTTCAACGAATCGCAGACGCTCTTCAGCGCCCGCTTCACACCCCGCATCGGCGTGGAATGGATGGAGAAAAACCGGCTGATCTTCGGCGTAGACCTCCTGCAGAACTTCGGGCAGCACAACGGCGCCCGCGAACCGTTCCTGAGCGACGTGAAACCGCTGATATATTACCAGTTCAACAGCAAGAACGTACAGGCCAACGCCGGTATCTTCGACCGCAAGGAGCTGCTGGGCGATTATTCGAGGGCGTTCTTCAGCGACTCGACGGCGTTCTACCACAACCGCCTGTCGGGTTTCCTCGGGCATTATAAATCCACCGAGCGCGAGAATACCTATGTAGAAATGGCGATCGACTGGGAAGGCATGTATTCCGAGCAGTCGCGCGAAATGTTCCGCATCATCTCGGCGGGACGCTACACGCTCGAGCGGGGCTTCTACTTCGGTTATGCCTTCTCGATGTTCCATTTCGCAGGTTCGAAGCTCAACGAGAACGTCACGGACAACCTGCTGGTAAACCCCTATGCGGGCTGGGGATTCAACGCCTTCTTCGACTTCGACATCAAGGCCGGGTTCCTCTTCGCCCCGCAGCGCGGCCGCAGCGTAGACCACAACTGGAAAAAACCGTGCGGTGCACAGATCGACTTCGTGCTGACCAAGTGGGGCGTGAAACTCGAGAACAACCTCTATCTGGGCGAAAACCTGCAACCCCTGCGCAACATCGCGGTCGGCGAAGACATCCCCATTACCTACGGACAGGACGGACTGTACGCCGGCGAACCGTTCTATGCCACGACGGAGCACATCTACAACCGCACGTGGGTCGGCTACGACCGCCGATTCTTCAAGGGCACGCTGGCCGTCGAGGCGGGCATGGTGTTCCACTACGACGGCACGGGCATGGGCACCCAGCAGGTCGTGAAGCTCTCGGTGGACATCCAGAAGCTGTTCAACATCGGCCCCAAGGCAAAGAAATAAAGCATACAACAAGCGAAACATACACATATGGCAAGCGAAACAAACGAAACACGGGAGAAGTCGCTGAACTTCCTCGAA
>OLRP01000513.1_pt1 | contig 34975 bp, 52 predicted proteins | sample 1672401 | NCBI WGS metagenome assembly OLRP01 (sample SAMEA3136682, study PRJEB25190) | human gut metagenome | reverse complement strand
ATAAGGTTAAAGATAAATCATCTATCCACGCCTGAATGGTTCTAGGTGTCAATTTAATCAAATCTAGCGTTCCCATGGTGGTATTGATTCTCTTAAGCGCAGCGTTATAGCCGTACACGGTATTTTGCGATTTGTTGTTTATAACCTGATTCCATACGGCGCTACACATATCCGACACTGTTTTACATTGCGAGGACACGCCGGCGATTGATTCAACCCAATCATCTATTTGAGCGTTGAGGTTCTTTTTCGATGTGGCATGGAACACCTTTGATTTCTGCTTTCTTTTCCCGGTATAGTCCGGCTCTAAGTCTACCCATACCCTGTATTTATTCCGTTCCAACTGCTTAATATGCATAACATCACTTCCTTTGACCAACAATAAAATCGAGCTGCTTATCCATATAATCGACTTCCGAATCGTCTAAGTCGGATGCCTTTATTTTTACACATAGGTCATTGACTCCGATACCTCCACATTCAACTATAGCCATAAATTCTGGATTGTTTGAGTCAAAAGTATAGTCAGTGTAATATTCCTTGTTGAGTCCGTCCGGAATATCTTTTTCCGTGAATCCGGCGAGATAGGCAGGGTTCACATCTAAGACCTGTGCAAATTTCGCAACCTTATCACGTGGAATATCTCGTTCCCCCTTTTCGATTTTGTTGATAGTAGACCTAGAACTATAACCGACCAACCGACCAAGTTCTGCCTGCGACAGACCAAGTCGCTCTCTTTCTTTTTTTATTCTTTCTCCTATATTATCCATCATAAACTTCCTCACTTTCTGTAGTTCTTATTGATATAATACCATAATGTTAAACAAAAATTGAATAATTATTAAAAAAATGTTGACATATAGGCGACGTAGTGCTAATATAAACGTAGGCTTAAAGTCTACGAAAGGAGGGGAGCATGACTAACAAACAGAAGTTCGATGAACGTGTTCAAGAGTGCGGTTACAGAATGGAATATGTGGCGGAACAACTCGGGATTACCGTTCAAGCCTTATATAACAAGCGTTGCGGTACTAGAAGTTTCACTGCGCCGGAAATCAAGACGTTATGTGAGCTGCTGTCAATCGATACGATGGCAGAAATGCGTGATATTTTTTTGCGCTAGATGTTGACAAATAGCCAACGAAAGGAGGGCAATATGTACGGATTCGTAACGGTGCCGGAATTCAGTATGCTAATGGGAATCAGCACTGACACGGTATACCGGCTGGTTAAGAAGGATGCAATCCCATATTACAGAGTCGGGAAGAACATCAGAATCAGAATTGACGACTTTAGAAAGGGGCGTGAAACAGACTATGAAGAATTCCAAATTCTGGAAGAAGATTAAGGCGTTCCTCGAAGAGGAAGCGGCTGAGGAGTACAACGGCGACACGCTGGGAATGTACATCGGAGGCACGATTGGAACACTGATGATGGTAGCAATGATTTTGTGGGGAGGTATGTAAGATGAAAATTCACAAGGAAATCGTATGGAATAAGGACGTTAACCCGAAGAAGGATGGCGAATATCTGTTCCTTCGGCTCTGGGATGATGGTTCGGTTATTTTTGTGGCGAAGCTCGGCTACACAGTCCAGTACGGATGGAACACTAGCCACGACGACTACGAACATTCATTCGGGCAGAAGCCGGATACCGGAGCTTACGTGTGGGCAGAACTGCCGTTCTAAGGAGGTAAAAGAAATGAAAATTCACAAGGAAATCGTATTGAACAAGGGTGAGAATCCTAAGAAAAATGGTCGCTATCTGTTGGTTCAGTTCCGTGCTGATGGTTCCGTTCGCAGTGCCTCTGACTTTGATTACACTGTCGCATACGGCTGGAATACCTGCGAAACGTACCACGGTGTTGGCATTGGGAAGAACCCGAACGACGGAGCTTACGCATGGGCAGAATTGACGTTCTAAAGCGAAAAGCCCATGCCGGAGCATGGACTAATCAAAACAACCATCTTTATTGTATCACAAGGAGAACAAAAATGAAATACGAATGCGAAAATTGCGGAGCCTTTTACTCCGACGAAGACGTCACCGAGGAGGGCGAAATGAGAGAAGACTACCTCGGAGTCAGATTCTGGGCAACATTCCATTACTGCCCATGCTGCGGAGAAGAAGTAATCACGGATGAGGACTACGAGGACACCGAAACCATTGAGGATATCAACAAGTCGCTGTATAGCGAATGGATGAGACAAGCATTTTAGGAAGGAGAACGAAATGGAACTGAAATTCCGAAAACTTAAGGCAGACGAAATCGACTGCCGGGTACAGCAGATTAAGCCTAACGGCTTAACGCTGCTGCTGTACAAGGATGCACGATGCGACCAGAACATCCTCGACGAAACGGTTGGTGCGATGAACTGGCAGCGGCACCACAACAGGGACAACGCCAACTGCATCGTGTCCATCTGGGACAACGAAAAGAACCAGTGGGTCGAGAAGGAGGACACGGGAACCGAAAGCCGGACCGAAAAAGAGAAGGGGCTTGCATCCGACAGCTTCAAGCGTGCCTGCTTCAACTGGGGCATCGGACGTGAGCTGTACACGGCGCCGTTCATCTGGATTCAAGCCAAAGACTGCAACATCACCAAAGACGGCAAGTGTTACGACCGCTTCGAGGTCCGGAACATTGGCTACACCGGCGACAGAATCACGGCGCTGGAAATCTACAACACGAAGACACGGGCGGTTTGCTTCCGAATGGGTAACCCGACAAATGAGCCGAGCGAACCGGAAGAACCGAGCATTGCGAACGAACGTATCAAGCCTCATGAGGCAAGAGTGATTAAGCGGATGCTTGAAGAGTCAGAATCGGACATTGACGGCTTCCTAGGCTACTACAACGTGGAAAAGGTCGAGGACATGACCGAGGCTGATTATGTGGATGCCAGCCGGAAGCTCAATAAGAAGCTGGAGGGGATGAAGCGATGAAGTCAATCATGCAAGGGCAAAAGCGCTGCCTAATATGCAGAAGTCCCTATGTTGAGAAGCACCACGTGTTCGGAGCAGCCAACCGGCAAAATTCCGAAAAGTACGGATTGACAGTTTGGCTTTGCCATAAACACCACAACGAACCGCCGGAAGGAGTTCACTTCAACCGGCGGTTCATGGACGAACTGCACGAATGGGGTCAGCGGCAATTCGAAACCTATTATCCTACGGAAAACTTTACCGAGATATTCGGAAAGAATTACGTGAGGTCTGCCGATGAAGATTAAGGATATCAAACTAGAGAACTCGCTATGGTCTGCTCAACTGACCATAGTGAGCGACGACCGGCAGGAGCTGGAGCGAATATTCGAGAATGCCGGAAAGGTTGACCCAGAAAAAGAGTATACGGTGAAAATCGAACCGAGAAGGAAGAAGCGTACATTGGATGCCAACGCTTACATGTGGCAGCTTCTGAACAAACTCGCCGAGAAGGTTCAAAACAGCCCCGTAGAGCTATACAAGTGGTTCGTCCGACAATATGGTCAATACTACGTAATTCCGGTCAGAGCGGATGCGAAAAGCGCCTTTTCGGACGTGTGGAGCAGCCACGGGATAGCGTGGTTCTGTGATGATATCGGACCGTGCAAAAAAACGCTGGGATATCACAACCTAAGAGCGTTTTACGGAACGAGCGAATACGACACAAAAGCGATGGCACGACTGATAGATGAGGTCGTGGAAGAGTGTAAAGCTCAAGGCATTGAAACCATGAGCAAGAAGGAAATCGATAACTTGATAGGAGGTCAAAAGAATGAATAACGTAGTACTTATCGGAAGACTCACGAAGGACCCGGAGCTTGCCTACGGCGGTCAGAACAGCGCCATTGCAGTCTGCCGCTTCACACTGGCGGTGGACAGACCTACACAGGACAAGGCGGCTGATTTCATCCGAATCGTTGTATTCCGGAAGCAGGCAGAGAATGCCCACCAGTACCTTGCAAAGGGCAGACAGTGCGCCGTCGAAGGGCGAATTCAGACCGGAAGCTATAAGGACCGGGAAGGAAAGACGGTGTACACAACCGATGTTGTCGCAAACAGGGTGCAGTTCCTTGGTTCGAACGGTTCCAGCGGTCAGCAGAAGCCACAGGGACAGCCCGAATTCGAACCGGTCCCGGATGCATTCGTTAACTGCGATGATGATATCCCATTTTAGGAGGTGAACGATGGCAGAAAGAAGAATGTTTTCGAAGCGAGTAGTTGGAAGCGCTAGGTTTCTTAAGATGCCAATCTCAACTCAGTGTCTATACTTCCACCTTGGGCTTAACGCTGACGACGACGGAATCGTGGAGGCGTACACAACAATCAAGCAGATTGGAGCGACGGAAGACGACTTGAAGGTGCTTGTGGCAAAGGGATTTTGCAAGGTGTTGAACGAGGACCTTGTGACCTACATCACCGACTGGCGGGAAAATAACAAGCTGAGAGCAGACCGGAAGATTGACAGCCTCTACAAAGACTTGCTACTGCAAATGGTGCCGGATGCGGATGTGCAGCAGGCACGCCGTAGGGCAGACCTTAAACCGCTTTCAGAAGATGGACGTCCGCTGGACGTCCAAGGGACATCCCATGGACCGCATAGGTTAGGTGAGGTGAGGATAGGTGAGGATAGGTTAGGTAAGGATAATACACACACAACAGGGAAGCTGCAGTGTGGAAAACTCAACAATGTCTACCTAACACAAGAGCAACTGGACGAACTGAATAGATTGATTCCGTCACAAGCTGAAAGATATATCGAGCGATTCGGGCGGTATAAGGCAATTAAAAACGTCGAATCCTACGACGACTACGCTTGGATTCGTGGTTGGATGGACGAAGACGAAGCAATAGCTAAGGAACGCCGGAAGCAGGAAGCGGAACGATGGGATGCCATCGTCGAGGAGGAAGCCAATGAGCAGCCATAACCCGACCTACGGACTGTGGAACGATGGCGAGGACGAAGTCAAGAGCAGCAAAAAGTACGGCGCTAGAGCCCTCGACACGAAGACAGAAGAGGCAATCCGGGCGAACAAGGTGCACGAGTGCATCACCTATCACGCCGATAAGGAGATGCTCAAGAAGGGAATCATCCGAAAGGTGGATGAATAAATCAGTATAAGTTATTTCTACATAAAACAAAAAATCGGTTATTTTTCAAATGTTGACAAGTCCCGCCCTTCATGGGCGGGCAAAGGAGGAAGATGTGATTAAGATACTGACAAACGAAGACCTGAAAAAGCTGAGCCCGGAAGATAAGGCATTCTTGACAGGCTTTTGTGCTGCTACCGATAGCGCCGCAAGCTTGCTGTACAACTTGGATGTATACCAGGGCAACTTTGACGTTGACGGCGTGGATATCAATCTTGTGAGATTCCTTGAGAATCACGAAGAGGTGAGGGAAGCGCTGGAGGTAAGTTTGATGCACTGGATGGAAACCGAAAAGATGGAATACTTTACACAAATGATTGAATCGGAGCAGGAATAGCCGTAGAACGGATTTTAAGGCACCTAGAACGGCTCGAAAGTACAGAGCCGATAAATTATACCAAAGACAAAAAATAAGCGAAATAGGAGCGATTATGAACGATAGAGAAAAGTGTTTGCGAGAAGCGTGTGAGATTGTGAACGGAGCACGGAATCAGACCTATGGAAACGTGGAAGACAACTTCCAGAAGATAGCGAACTTGTGGAGCTGCTATCTCGGGTTCGGAGTAGGACCTATCGACGTAGCAATGATGATGGTACTTCTAAAGGCGGCAAGAGTAAGCACTGGAACAACCCACTTGGACAACTTTGTCGATGTGGCAGGATATGCAGCATGTGCTTATGAGATGGGAAATGATAGAGACTGGGAAGGAGCAAGCAATGGAAGCGACGAAGAAAACCTTGTCAGAGCTGATTAAGACAATGAGAACGGCAGAGGGCTTGAAGCAATCGGAGCTTGCTATGGAGGTGTATTCGGACACGAGCTCAATTTGCCGATGGGAACACGGCGAGAACATCACATGGTACAAGTTCCTAGAGATTGCGACGGCGCTAGGCTACACGGTAGACATTGAAGTGAAAGGCGGTGCAGAGTGAGTTACAACTGGACGAAGTACAACAACAAGAAAGATACCGTGAACGGTCAGGTGTTCGATTCGAAGAAAGAGGCGAACCGCTACAAAGAGCTTTTACTGCTGGAAAAGGCAGGAGAGATTAAGGACTTGCGGACACAGGTTAAATTCAAGCTCATTCCGGCACAACGTGACGAGGCGACCGGGAAGGTGATTGAACGAGAGTGTTCCTATAAGGCGGATTTCGTCTACGAGGAGAACGGGAAAACCGTCGTGGAGGACGTAAAAGGCTTCAGAACGAAGGAATACATTATCAAGAGAAAATTACTTTTATGGGTTTATGGAATTCGTATCAAGGAGGTTTAGAAAATGGAAATGGAATGGCATCCGATAGAGGATGGAAATATGAAGGGCGTACCACGTGATAAAGATATACTCTTCACAGTGTGTGATGAATACACAGGAGAAGTTTTTACGGGAGTCGGCAAGGTTGACGAACATTTCCTCAGGAAGCGCCGACATGTATTCATCGGGGTGACAAGTTATCCGCTCGATGCAGAATCACTTAAAGCGTGGGCGGAACTTCCTGAACCGTTCACGCAGAACGATTGCAACAGATGCGCACACTTGAAAGAGTGGGCAGACGAATTCGGCGCCGGGCGGTGGTGCGAGTTGCTAAAGAATGTGCCGTTCACGAAAATCAAGCCGGGAGATTGCCCACTGGATAGATAGTTGCATGTCGAGTAATTCCCATTTTCGTGAGGTCACGAAAATGGTTCATAGTGTGGGCACTCTGAAATAGTTGCATGTCGAGTAATTCGTTGCGTGATTACTCAAGACTATTGATGTATTAGTTGCTGTGAATTAGTGGAGGATTAAAAATGAAGAATAGAGAAAAGTATAAAAACGAGTTGATAAATGTTATCAAGAAGGACGGTAAGCTGTGTGAATTCGTGAAAAAGCACGAGGTATTCCGGATGTTCGGAAAGGACTCAAAAAGTTACTGCAAAATGACTTGTGTTACTTGTGGCACGGCACTACAGCTTTGGCTGGACGAAGAATACGAAGAGCCCGAAGTGGACTGGGATAATGTTCCGGTGGACACGCTTGTGAGGGTGCGTGACAGAGAGGAACAAAAGTGGACTTTGATGTATTTCAAAGGAATCAGCGATTATGACCGTGAGCACAGATTTATGACGTGGTGTGATGGAGCGACAAGCAAAACAGCCTGCGGCGGGGACTACGTGAGGTGGAAGTACTGCGAACTTGTGGAGGATGAAGATGGAAATTCAAGTATTTAGCAATGCAGAACTGGGTGAAGTAAGAATAACCGTGATTGATGGCGAAGTGATGTTTGTTGGTAAAGATGTTGCTGAAATTCTTGGATACAGAAATACTCGAAAAGCACTGACCGACCATGTCGATGACGAGGATAAGATGGATGGGGTAACGATTCGTGACTCCATCGGCAGAGAGCAGACTCCGGTATTTATCAATGAGTCTGGTCTTTACAGCCTGATTCTTTCAAGCAAAATGCCAAATGCAAAGAAGTTTAAGCGGTGGGTAACGGCAGAGGTTCTTCCGGCTATCCGTAAGCATGGAGTGTACGCTGTAGACGAAGTGCTACAGAATCCAGATGTTCTGATTCAAGCCTTAACCGAACTGAAAAAAGAGCGAGAAGAAAAAGAAAAGCTTAAAGAAACGGTGGCGGTACAGAATCAGCAGATAACCGAAATGACACCAAAAGCCGGTTATTACGATGTTGTTCTGAATTGTAAAGATGTAATATCTACAACCGAAATCGCAAAGGATTATGGATGGAGTGCAAAAAAGATGAACGCATATCTCCATGAAAAGAAGATTCAGTTCAAGCAAGGGAAAATCTGGTTGCTATACCAGAAGTATTCAGAACAAGGACTAACATCGACTAAGACTAGCGTTTATAACGGTAGGGATGGTTTAAGCCATTCTAGCATTCATACATATTGGACACAGAAAGGAAGATTGTTTATTTACGAACTTCTTAAGAAAGACGGGATATTACCGATAATGGAGAGAAGATGAATAAGAATAGGAAAGAATGTATTGACGATTTGAATTACATCCGAAAAGCGCTTACAAAAGGGTCGTTGTATCAGCACGATGCAATCATCCTTCTTATTGACACGCTGACTGAATACTTGAAAGGAGACAAACCACAGGGAGTTGAGAATGGGGAGAAGGTATAGCGAGCTTCCCAACGAGTTCTTCGAAGCCTGCTATTGGATGCAGAGCAGGGAAATTCCGATGAGAGTTGCGGCGGAGTTGGCAGGAATACCCATTTCAACGTTCCACCGCAACTACCCATACTGGGAAGGCTACATTTACGATTCCGACGGAATGTTCGAAAACAAACAAAAGAAAATGATTAGCAGGATACTTGCCCATCATGGGTTTAAAAACCAGCTTATTAAGACCGTGGAGGAGCTTTCGGAGCTCACCACGGCAATTGTGCAGTACTACAACAAAGGACCGGGAGAGAGCCGATTAAGGGGCGTGCAAGAGGAGATAGCAGACGTATACATCATGCTAGAGCAAATCCGGAAGCAGTTCATGAGCGACTGCGAACTGAAAGAACTGATTGAGTACAAATTAGACCGAGAGTGCAGCAGAATTGAAGGGAGATACCATGAATAGAAAACTTATTGACCAGTGGCAAAAAGATAGAGATGAAGTAATAGAGCTTTTGGATGTTGATAGATTCAAGGCGTTCTATCGGTTGTATCAGGATAACGTTTATGGTGGAAGACCGATGCCGAAAAGCGATAAGGTAATCATGGCGGCGATGTGCAAGATGGCGCTCGACATTAAAACAATTTCAGAAGGAACGAAAAAAAGAGCTGATGAATGGCTTGAAGCGAACAATTTCACGAAAGGAATATGGAGATGAGAAGATATAGAATCAGCACCGACAAGGTCCGGAAGCGATTAGATGGCTCGTTCATCTATTCGTTAGACGATGGCGATGTTACGATTGCCTGCCGTGACAGGGAGGTGGCAATATTCCAAAAAGGAAATGCGGTCCGGATGCCGTTAGGTCAGCTAAAGTGGCTGCTGGAAATGTGCGATGAACACTACGACAATATCAAATTTGCGGTTGAAATGTACATGCGGGCGAATCGTGATGAGATAGGAACGATAGAATAGGAGGGAACGAATGACAGAATATGCACAAATTGCGGATGCAAGGCTCCGGAAGTTGGGCGAGGCGGAATGGGAAATCAAATCTTGTATGCAGCGGATAGAAGAACTGGAGAATGTAGCTCAATGTTGTGGGTCTTTGAACATCACCGACAAGGTGCAGAATTCTGTCACCGGGAACAAGATGGAGGATGCTGTCGTGGACCTGCTGGAAGAACAGGAGCGACTAAAAACATTAGCCGGAGAATGGGTAGAACTTAAGAAAAGTGTTTTAGCTGAGATGGAACCGTTACCGCCATTATACAGGGAACTCTTACTTCGGAGATACTGCGACAGGGAAAAGTGCGAGGACACAGCCAATGAGCTCCATTATTCCGAAAGTCACCTGCGTTTACTTCGCCGAAAAGCACTTGAACAACTGGGTGAAAGTCTTCAAAAGAATGCTTAATAAAACGCTTGAAATGCTTGCTATTAAAGGGTTTCAGAGGTAACATGCTGACATGATAAGGAAGCGTGCAAAGCGCAAAAGTAAAATCCACAGGAGGCAAAAGATGAACATTGACGCAATCAGAAGAAGATACCCGGAAGGAAGCAGAGTAGAACTTGTATCGATGGATGATGCAGGCGCACCACCGGAAGGAACAAAAGGAACTGTATTATTTATCGATGCTCTTGGCGATATATGTGTAAAGTGGGACAACGGCAGTATGCTGAATGTTATCTACGGAGTAGACTCCATCAAGCGAATCTAGCAAAATACAAAAAAACGGCTAGCCCCCGGAACCACAATACACGGTTCCGGGGGCTATATAATCGTCAATAATCGCTCAAAATACTGTATTATGTATATGGAATCTTAAGAGACCTTTCTCCAAGATTATAATAAGGAATAGTCGAGAGCGACCGCCGAGAGGCGGTTGTTTTCTTGCAAGGAATTCTCAAAAGTATATGGCAATCCTAAGCAATCATTGGTATAATCACATTGAATATTTCTTTTATAATCGAAAGGGGAAACAATGAGAAAGAAAATTATTGCGCTGCTTATGGTTGCTATGGTTGCAACGTTAGCCGGATGCGGTTCTTCCGGAACGAAGGAAACAAAGAAGGCGGAAGAAAAAAAGCCAACCTATGAATCCGTGTACAAGGAGTACAGCCAGAAGATGAAGGATGCTACACCGGGTCTGATTGAAGAGTACAAGAAAGATGCTGAGGGTGTATCTGACATGAACAAACTTGCAAACATAAGTGCAAAGAAAACAGAGAAGCTTGCAAACATCTGTGCAAAGGGCGGAAAGAGACTCGCCACAATCCACGCAAAAGAAAACGACGATGAAGAAAAGTACAATGAGTGGATGAACAAGCTGACTGATGTATATCAGGATGAAGCACAAAAAATAACCGATGCATACCAAGACAGTGTGCTTGGATAGAACAAAAAATAGCCGGGGCGTTAAATCGTTCCGGCTATTTTATTAGATGCCGCCGAGAGGCGGTTTTTTTATTGCAGAAGGAGAAGATGATGAACGTTCAGCAGGTCAAAATTGAAAAGGTAAAACCATACGACAAGAACCCGAGGAAGAACAAAGCGGCGGTAGACTACGTGGCAAATTCGATTAAAGAATTCGGGTTCCAGCAGCCAATCGTAGTTGATAAGGATATGGTCGTGATTGCAGGGCACACCCGACTGAAAGCTGCGAAAAAGCTCAAATTAAAGGAAGTTCCTGTAGTTATTGCTGACAATCTTACAGAAGAGCAGGTGAAAGCGTATCGCCTCGCAGACAACAAGACTGCGGAAAAGGCGGAATGGGACTTCGATTTGTTAACCGATGAACTTCTCAGCCTTCAGGAATTGGATTTCGACATGGAGTAATTCGGGTTCGACTTTGATTTTGGCGAGGATGAAGAGGCTGTCGAAGACGACAATTGGGAAGCGGATGTACCGGAGGAGCCTATATCCAAGAGAGGCGACATATGGGTGCTTGGTCGGCATAGGCTTATGTGCGGGGATAGCACAGATGCGGCTGATGTTGCGTTGCTGATGGACGGAAACAAAGCGGACATGCTCCTAACGGACCCTCCTTACAACGTTGACTACACCGGGAAGGCGAGCGAGTTAGAAACCCGAAAAATCGAAAACGACAAGATGGAAGATTCCGCATTTCAAGACTTTCTGACAAGTGCATTCGAGAATGCAGCAGAGAACATGAAAGCGGGAGGGGTTTTCTATATTTGGCATGCGGATAGCGAGGGACTAAACTTTAGGGTCGCTTGCAAGAAGGCAGGTTTCCAAGTGCGCCAGTGCCTTATTTGGAATAAGAATGCAATGGTAATGGGACGGCAGGACTACCAGTGGAAACATGAACCATGCTTGTACGGATGGAAAGACGGAGCAAGCCACCTCTGGGCATCGGACAGAAAGCAAACTACAGTGTTGGAGTTTGAAAAGCCACAGAAAAACAACCTGCATCCAACGATGAAGCCGATAAAGTTGTTCGATTACCAAATCAAGAACAACACAAAAGGGGATGATATAGTTCTCGACCTATTCGGAGGAAGTGGAACAACCATCATGGCTGCCGAGCAGAACGGCAGGAGAGGGTTTGTCATGGAATACGACCCGAAGTTCGTAGACGTAATTGTAGACCGATGGGAGCAGTTCACCGGCATGAAGGCAAAGAAAATTAAAGAGTAAAGGTGGTTGGAAAATGGAGACGACGGAGAAGTGGAGTAAGAAGGACGGATACAACACAAAATATTACACAAAAACGGAAGCTCATGGGCGATACACCATGCCAATCTTAAAAGCTACAAACTATAAGCCTGATATGCTTATTGGGTTCAACGAAATGTTAACGACAAAGAGGAATGATTGCGGTATTCATTTTTTCCTTGACGACTATCAGTTCGAAAGAGTGTGGCGCAGACCAGAATACTATTTATCTAAGATGAGAGACTTCCAATGCATCTTCACACCAGACTTTTCCCTTTACACTGACATGGCAATACCGGTCCAGATATGGAACGTGTATAGAAGCCGCCTAATAGGGCAAATTGCGCAAAAAAAAGGACTGACAGTTATTCCAACTGTATCATGGAGCACGGAAGATTCGTTCCAATTTTGCTTTGATGGTTTGCCGAAGGATGGAACAGTTGCAATCAGTACGATTGGAATCAAGAAAGGTGAAAAACACAAACTCTTTTCAGCTGGCGTTGAAGCCATGATAGATAAAATAAGACCAAACAGAATTTTGATATACGGCGGAAAGGTTGATTGTAACTATCAAGGAATCGAGACGGTTTATTACGATAATAATGTAACGGAAAGGTTACATAAATTAAAGAAGGAGGAGAAACATGGGGGGGGAGAGGTAGCAGCAGCAGAAGAGGTGGTAGTGGTGGCAAAGCGGGCTCGCTTTCTGCTGAGGCTAAAAAAATGAGTGAAGCAATAGAAAGACTCCCAGACGTATCGTTGAAGGATGCTTATGAGGATAGGGATGGCGAGTGGAAAATGGGACCATACGGTGGTGTAGTTAAGACAAGAGAAATAGGGACTCCAGAAAACCCTCGATGGGAGGTTCAGTATGGCGACGCTGTTAGGGGTTTCTCGGACACACAATGGTTTGATACTAAAGAAGAAGCAGTTAAATTCGCCCACGAACGTGTACTAGCGCATGACAACTACGAAGCGGATGAGGGCAGGTACCGCAAGGGAACCCTAGCCGAGAATCGGGAAAAAGCTCGTCGAGTTTTGGCAGATAAAGCCTACGAAGCACATTTAGCTGAGAAAGAAAAAAAGAGACGAGCCGACATGCGCAGACTTTCACGTGATATGCTTCGACGATAAACCGATTAAACAAAATTTAACGCTTTAAGAATGGAGGGTGTAAGTTATGGCTATCGGACAGAGAAAGCAAGCTCAGGACAAGATAGACCGGCGGCAATTCGAGACATTGTGCGGGATACAATGCACAGAGGAAGAAATCTGTGCGGTTTTTGATGTGTCTAAAGATACATTGCTTCGTTGGTGCAAGAGGATATACAAAAAGAGCTTTGCGGATGTTTTCAAGGAAAAAAGAGCGTGCGGAAAGATGGCGCTAAGAAGGAGCCAATGGAAGATGGCAGAAAGAAATGCGACGATGGCAATTTGGCTCGGAAAACAATATTTAGGGCAAAAGGATGTTGTTGAACAGAAATCCGATGTGAAACTGAATAACGGATTCATTGAGGCACTGAACGCAGCAGTTGAGGAAGTGGAGAAATGTTCAGGTGGCAGCCATTAAGCCCGAAACAGTTCAGCATCTTCTCATGGTGGAATAGTGAAAGCAAGTATTCCGACATGGATGGAATCATTGCAGATGGCTCCATCCGTTCCGGAAAGACCGTAGCGATGGGGACAAGCTTCATCATGTGGGCGATGGAATTATTCGAGGGGGAGCAGTTCGCCATATGCGGCAAGACATTAGGAGCGCTAAGAAGAAACGTGCTCTCACCGCTGCAGAATGTTTTACCGGATATGGGCTACGAGATATCAGAGAGCCGCATCGAAAACAAGTGGACGGTTAGGCACGGAGACAACGTGAACACCTTCTACTTGTTCGGAGGTAAAGACGAAAGCTCGCAGAACCTTATTCAGGGTGTAACGCTTGCGGGGGTCCTATTCGACGAAGTGGCACTGATGCCGGAATCATTCGTGAATCAGGCAACAGCACGTTGTTCTGTAGAGGGTTCTAAGTGGTGGTTCAACTGCAACCCTTCAACCCCGTTCCACTGGTTCAAGGTGAACTGGATAGACCGGAAGGAAGAAAAGAATCTTTTGTACCTGCATTTCGAATTGGACGACAACCGGAGCCTATCGGAGCATATCAAAGATAGATACCGGAGCATGTATCAAGGCGTGTTCTATCGGCGGTATATCCTCGGAGAGTGGGTAGCAGCGGAGGGCATTATCTATGATATGTTCAGTGAAAACAGGCACGTTACAAAGGAGAAATACAAGCCCGTGGGCAATGTTTACGTGTCGTGCGATTACGGAATACAGAATGCAACTGTTTTCCTTATGTGGGCGAAAATAAAAGGCATATGGACATGTATTCGTGAGTATTGCTATTCAGGAAGGGCAAACCTAAAGCAAAAGACGGATGCAGAGTTTGTTCAAGATATGAAGATGTGGCTAGACGGCACGATACCGAAAAGGATTATCGTCGACCCGTCAGCCACTTCTTTTATTGCAGAACTGCGAAAGAATGGTTACACGGTCAAGCGGGGCATGAACGACGTACTGGACGGCATACGGTACACGTCAACTGCACTTGGAAGAGGAGAACTGATGTTCGTTTCTGATTGCGTGAATACCATTCGGGAGTTCCATTCGTATATGTGGGATTTGAAGTCAGCGGATGCCGGAGAAGATAGACCGCTGAAAGAGCATGACCACTGCATGGATGCGATGCGTTATTTCACATATACGATTATGAGACAGGAAAAAGTTAAAGTTAAGGGGTTCAAAGAGGGAATCTAATGCATACCAAAAGACCATACGAATTACCAAAGCCAATCACAGCTGACCCGTCAATACTGGAGCATATCACGCCTCAGTTAATTGAGGGGTATATCAATAAGCATGAAAGCAAATTCAAGCGCTATGAATACCTTGAAAACCTATACAAGGGGTTTCACGATGTATATAGACAACCGGAAAAGGAAAACTGGAAGCCCGACAACAGACTGGCGGTAAACTTCCCTAGGTACATCACAGACACCTTCCTAGGCTATGCCTACGGCGTACCGATTAAGTGCACAGCACCGGAAGACTCAGAGAATGAGCGGCTGAAAGAATTCTATCGGGACAACGAAATGAACGACCACGATTCAGAGATGGCGAAAATGTGCTGCATCTATGGGCACGCATGGGAGTTCTTCTATCAGGACGAAGAGACAAATACCAAAGTAGTCGCCTATAATCCGAAAGACCTATTCTGCATTGTCGATGATACAGTACAGCGCCGGGCACTGATGATGATTCAGTACGGGCGGCACACGGTGGACGGCGTGAACAACGGTGTGCTTTACGGCATGGCAGCGACGGCAGACACGATTTATTACTTTGATAACGGAAAGTTAACCGGCGACAAAGAGAACCCATACGGCTTAATTCCTTGCGTTGAGTGGCGACTGAACGAGGAGCGCATCGGACTTTTTGAGGGCGTGGCAGGACTTGTGGAGACGTACAACAGGACACTGGGAGAGAAGGCAAATGATGTTGATGCGTTTGCGGAGGCGTATTTGGCAGTTATCGGGTCCGAGCTTGACGATGAGGACGTGTACCGCATCCGGGACAACCGAATCATTAACCTTTACGGTACAGATAATGCAAGGGACATCTTGGTGCAGTTCATGACCAAACCAACGGCAGACGGCACACAGGAAAATCTGCTGAACCGACTTGAAAATCTGATATATCAGATATCTATGGTTGCGAACATCTCAGACGAACAGTTCGGAAACGCAAGCTCCGGTGTAGCTTTGGCTTACAAGCTGCAGGCAATGAGCAATCTCGCCGTCACCTTTGACCGGAAGATAGAAAAGAGCCTCAGGAAGCGTTTCAAGATATGGTCAAGCCTATCAACCAACGTGGCTGACAGAGAGGTGTGGCGTGACATTGATATCAAGTTTACCCGGAATCTTCCGAAAAACCTGCAAGAGGAAGCACAGACCGCTTCACAGCTTGAAGGTATCGTATCGAAGGAAACGCAGCTATCCGTTCTCTCCATCGTTCCGGACGTGAAGAAGGAAATTGAAAAGATGGAAGAGGAAGAAGAGGAGCAGATGCAGCAGTTGAGCATGTATCAGCAGACCATGGGGGCAGTAAATGGCGAAAACAACGCAGGAAATATTTCTAGCACGGACGAAGGAGAACCGGGATTACTGGAGAAGTAGAGAAGACCGACAGGCGGTTGTAAACGAGCATACGATGAAAAACATCGATGCCGAAATTCAGCAGATTTACGAGCGGATGGTCCCGGAAATTCAAAAGGAAATTGAATCGTTCTATCAGAGGTACGCCGATAAAGAGGGAATCAGCCTAGCGGAAGCCAAAAAGAGAGTGTCGAAGTTCGATGTAAGGGCTTTTGAGGCACGAGCGGCAAAAATGGTCAAGGAACGTGATTTCAGTGACGAAGCAAACGAGCTTATGCGGCTTTATAACGCAACCATGCGGATAAATCGGCTGGAGCTTCTAAAGGCGGATATCGGCTTGCACATGATAGACGGGTTCGACGATTTGGAAAAGCTGACGGGCGAAAGACTGACCGAGGAAGCCGTGAAGGAGTACGAGCGGCAAGCGGGAATCTTAGGGAATGGCGTTAAAGGTGCATCCGAAAGAGCTAAAAGCCTAGTGGGGCAGTCTTTCATGAATGCCACATTCAGCGAGCGCATATGGAGCAATCAGGAAGCCTTAAGAAATAAGCTGTCCACGATACTCACAAAGGGCTTGATTGGTGGTAAGAGCTATCAAAGTCTTGCGGCGGAGATTCGGAAGGATTTCAGCGTATCGGCAATGGAAGCAAAGCGCCTAGTTCGAACCGAAATGGTCCGGGTGCAGACACAAGCTCAGATTGATTCGTACAAAGCGAACGGATGGGAAGAGTTCGAATTCCTAGCATACGGCACGGCATCGTGTGAAATCTGCAACGCCTTGAACAAAAAGCATTTCAAAATAGCCGATTTCCAACCGGCAGAGAATGCGCCGCCCATGCATCCGAACTGCAGATGCCGGACGGCGCCGTATGAGGATGAAGAAGAATATCAGAAATGGTTAGATTCATTTGAAAAGGAAACAGGCGGAAAAAGCGCAGGTAACGGGGATGATGGAAGCGGCACAGAAACGAGATGGGTAAAGAAGATTGACTTCTCAAACGTTAGTGCTATCATGAACTTGTTAAACCAATCAAAAGAGTATTATCAAAATCTTCCGAATGAGTACGACGTCACCATTACGGCAACTGGAAACGTGTTCTTATCTAAAGGTCTATCCGGTGGCGTAAATCCGAAGATTAATGAGGACAGAACTGGCGCTTATTCCTATCACAACCATCCACCGGAAGCAACGAACTTCTCATTCAGCGGAGAGGATATTGGAGACTTTATCGAGAAAGGGGAAGCCTTTATGATGGCATCTGATTACAAGTATCAATATGTTATCAAGAGACTTAAAGAAACAAAAAATATTACCAGAGATGATGCAATAAGCATGTTCGAAGAAACAAGAAAGGTAGTTATGGCAGAGCTGTGGAAGAATGGAGTGGCTCAAGAAGCTGTGGACGATATACTTTTTGATGAAGTCGTGAGAAAAATGTCAAAGAAATTGAGGTTCGAATATGAAAGAAGTGAAAATAGCTGACAAAAACCATCCGGATTATAAAAAATACGAAGAAAAAGCGGACGAGTACAAAAAACATTATGATGAGAAGCTTGAAGATTTATGGTCATTGAATTTATCGCCGAAAGAAAAAGACAGAGAATTCTGTAAAATTCATCGAAAGTTTATGGAGAAAATGAAAGCTCTCGACAGGGAATATAAGCAAATATATACAAAATCTATTTCTTATGAAGAACTCAGAAAGGAATTGGAGAAAAATAATGGCGAAAGATGATATCAATGTAATCATGTACAAGATTCTCAAATATCTGTACGAATGCAAGAAAGCGGGAATCAGACCAAGTGAAGAAGATATCGTATACAATTCAAAACTTCTAAATATTCCGAGGCTTTACTGGGAAGATGTTATTTTAGAACTGGGAGAAAAAGGCTTCATAAACGGCATCCAAAAAAGAACAACGAAAGACGGTCTAATTATCACATTTGGAGAACGGTTTGGAATCTCCATTGATGGGATGAAGTACGTTGATGAAAATTCAATGATGGCAAAAGTTGAGGAAGAACTGGGAGCCGCATTCAAGGTTGTGCTATCCGCAATAATAGCGCGCTAGAAACGGTCTCAAAACGCATTTAAAAGCTCCACAACAGCTTTTAAATGCAAGCTTAATAAAATATACCTTTGAAGGAAAATCGCTCATTACAGGGCGATTTTTTATATACCCTTTTTCGGGTGTGTCCAAGCATTCACGACATTAAACTGTATGGAATATCAAGCATTGCGATGTAAAACACATGGAGGAAATTATGGCAGAAGAAATGAACAATCAGAACACAAGCGCAAACACTGAACCGAATACCGAGCCGAACACTCAGACAGAGCCAAACAGCGGAGCGGAACCGGAAAAGAAGTATTCGGATGCAGACCTCGACAAAATCATCGGTCAGAAGTACGCAAAATGGAGCGAAAAGACCGATAAAGCTATCGAGGATGCCAAAGCGGAGGCGGTCAAGCTGGCGAAAATGAACGCAGAGCAGAAAGCCGCCTATGAATCAGAGCAGAAGGACCGCAAAATTGCGGAAATGGAAGCACAGCTGCAGAAAATCGCACTGGGCAAGGTTGCCGGTGAGATTCTCAAGGAGCAGGGCATGGATGCTACACAGGATATTCTGGACATGGTCGTAGGCACCACCGCAGAGGACACAAAAGCACAGGTGGAAGCGTTCGTGAAGCTGGTCAATGCACAGGTGGAAATCAGGGAAAGACAGAGGGCGACAGGTACCACCCCGAAATCTTACACCGGGTCGGAACCGCTTAGTGAAATTGAACAGCGGATTGCTAAGTACAGGAAGTAAAAGGAGTAAATCATGGCAGGTGAAAACAATAATCAGGCAGTAAGACGTTATACCAAGGAGTTTAAGGACCTTATGCAGGCGGTATTCCAGAGCAGAGCGTTCTTTGGAGACTTTTTCGGTGGAGGAATCGAGGCACTGGACGGAATTCAGGAGAATCAGACCGCATTCAGCGTTAAAACTTCCGACATTCCGGTGGCAGTAGGCACTTACAGCACCGAGGCGACCACCGCATTCGGAACAGGAACGGGAAAGTCCAACAGATTCGGCAACAGAACCGAGATTATCTATACCAATGCGGATGTTCCTTACAGCTGGGGCTGGAGCTTCCACGAAGGAATCGACCGGAACACGGTTAACAACGACTTCAACACGGCGGTGGCTGACCGTCTTGAGCTGCAGGCACAGGCAAAGACAAATCAGTTCAACACTCATCACGGTAAGTTCATTTCCGATAGCGCCGCTGAGACCATTCAGGCGGCAGCTCTCACCGAGGAGGAAGTTGTAAAGGCGTTCAACGCCCTCGCAAAGTACTTTGTGAACATTGGGGCGGTTGGTACCAAGGTAGCAAAGGTTACGCCGGATGTATGGAACATTATTGTTGATTCAAAGCTCATGACTACCGCAAAGGGTAGTTCTGTTAACGTGGACAACAACACCGTGAACACCTTCAAGGGTTTTCAGCTTGAGGTTATTCCGGATGCAATGTTCCAGAAGAACGAGTGCATTTACGCTTATATCACCGGCATCGGTAAGGCATTCACAGGCATTCAGACTGCTAGAACCATCGAATCCGAGGATTTCGACGGCGTGGCACTGCAGGGAGCCGGTAAAGCGGGTGAGTACATTCTCCCGGCTAATAAGAAGGCGGTTGCAAAGGTTACAGCTACGGTAGCATAGGAGGTAAGTAATGGGTTATGTGGTTATTCATCGGTTCGCAGACACGCAGGATGTGACCGAAACGAAGAACGGTTCAATTCCGTACATTTATGAAATCGGTGACGAATTCCCACGAGCTGGAAAGCGTGTAAATAAGGGCAGAATTGAAGAACTGGCGGGTTCGAAAAACAAGCCGGGTTTTCCGCTGATTGAGTACACCGAGGAGTGCAATACAAAAACCGTGAAAGGCAAAAGGACGAAGTAGTCAGAAAGGCACGACATGGAAGATTTGTTAGAATTGCTCGATTTGCAAGATGCCGGAGACGAACAGAGGAAGAAGCTACAAACCATTATGGATATCACAAGCGACAGACTGAAAGTAAAGCTGGGCACTGATGAGGTGCCCAGTCAGCTGTCCTACATCGTGACGGAAGTATCCATTATTCGATTCAACCGGATTGGTTCAGAGGGGCTTTCTTCCCATACCGTCGAGGGCGAATCACTCAATTTCAGCGGTGACGACTTCACACCTTATGAAAGCGACATTCAAGCGTGGATTGATGAAAACAAAGGCACGTCGAGAAGGGGGAGGATTCGGTTTTTATGAGATTTGGTACACAGGTGTACTTTCGCATCGAAAAGTCAGATTACAACGCTCAAACGGGCGATTATGACCGTCTGAAAGTGTTCGAGGTGCCGGCTAGAGCTTCAGTAAACCAAACAGAAACCGCAATGATTCGGATGGTGTATGACAGCATACCGCAGGAATCCTTGACGGTCCGGCTGCAAAACAAATATGAAAAGCCTTTTGACTATATTCGAATCGGGGAAAAGCTCTACAAGGTGGACAAGAGAATCGACTTGTATACAAAACAAGCATTTATTGTTTCGGAGGTACAGCATGGGCGTTGATATTAAATGGGAAGGTCTCGACAAGCTGCAGGACAATCTCGAAAAAGCCGCCACACTGGACGACATTAAACGAGTGGTCCGGCACCAAGAAAAAACCTTGCTGGAGACAGCGCAAGAGCACGCCGTCAAAAAGTCAGCGGGCGGTGAATTTTACGGAGGTTATAGCGGAATTGAGCGGTCGCAGGGCGGAATTTATGACGACCTAAAGACGGACCTTTACCTAGAAGGTCTAGCGGTTGGCATTCAGTCGCTTAAGGACTATTCGGCTTGTGTCGAGTACGGAACAAGGCGGCAGCCACCGGAACCGTTCATGGAGCCAACAGCACGAGAAGCGGGAGAGAAGTTTGTGAGAGATTTGAGGAAGTTGTTTAAATGATGGATGCACAGCAAAGTCTTTTTACAGGATTGAAACTTAAAATTGAAGCACTCGGATTAAGCGTGTATGACGGCGGTATGCCTTCTGAGGATGCGCCATACCCTTTTGTTTATCTCGCAGATAACACGATGCGGGATATGATGGTTAAGGGGAGCGGAATCGGCACGGTATCGCAAAACATCCACGTTTGGCAGAACGATTCGAAGAAGAGGGGCACGCTCTCACGGATTGCTGCAGAAGTGATGGAGGTTTGCCGGGAGTTCGAGGAGTACGGCGGCACTGGCTACACATTGCGGAGCTTGAGTCAGAAAATCATATCAGACAACAGCACGGCGGAACCATTAATGCACGCAATTATTGAGGCAGAATATTACTACAGCTAAAGAAGGAGAAGAATTATGGCAACAGCGATTGCAGGAAAGAAAATCATTTATCTTTACCGACTTCTTGAGGATGCATCGAAGGAAGCAGCAAAGCAGATTGCATTTGTAACCGAGAACGGCAGAACGAAGTCGAAGGATGCGGATTCTACAGCAACGAAGGACGGCACTATTCGGACCCCGGCAACAGCAGAGGTCGAAATCACGTGCACTTCCATTCTGGCAAAGGGTGACACCATGCTGGACAAGCTGGAGTCTGCATTGGATAACGACAAACTGATAGAAGTATGGGAGGCGAACATGGATGAGCCGGTTGAAAGTAAGACAAACCAGTACAAGGGCACTTATTTTCAGGGGTATCTGACCGAGATTGAGAGAACAGCCAACGCCGAGGACATGGTGGAAGTATCTCTCACTTTTGGTATTAACGGAGCGGGCGCAAAGGGCAACGTTACCGTAACAGACACGCAGGCAGACATGGCTTCCTATGTATTCAAAGACACTACAGTAGGAGCATAGGTTTTAAGCGGGCGGGGGACGATTGTTCCCCGCTTTTGGTATATGGAGGATTAATATGTACGATATTGAAATCAACGGCACATCATACCCGGTTAAGTTTGGAATGAATTTCATTAGGGAGATGAATCAGAGGGTTACTGTTTCCATGGATGCATGGGGCGGCAAAGAAGAGAATGTTGGACTGAATTATTACATCGCAAAGCTCATGGATGGAGACCTTGAGGCATTACAGCAGATTCTTTTTGTTGCGAACAAAACAGAGACTCCAAAACTCAATATTTCCATGCTGAACAACTGGTTCGAGGATGAAACCACTGATATTGATGCGATTTTCAAGCAGGTGACCGATTTTTTATCGGAAGCGAACTGTACGAAGAGAGCGTACAAAGCCATCAAGATAGCGGTGGAAGAGCAGAACCAGAACTAAAGTCTATGACATTTGAAGAGCTGATAGAAAAAATCACAGAAGATTGTTTCAGGTTTTTCGGGTTTCGGAGTTTTGACGAAGTGGACCGGCTGACGTTCCCGGAATATGAGCTGCTTTGTAAGGCGCACAAGCTGAGCACGGTGGATAAAGATATGTGGGTTCACAAGCTCGCCTATCTGAACTTCATGGCTAAGGCAAGCCGGAAGGCAGGAAAGACACGGACCAAACCAGTGTATGAAACGTTTGACAAGTTTTATGACTATCAGAAGGCACTGGAAAAGGTAGAACGGGAATACGACACGGAGCGGAACGAAAGATTCCTTGCTATCAGCAGAAAAATGAAAGAAGAAAGGAGGGAAGAATGAGCAGTAGCGACTACATTGTAACCGCCGTCCTAATGGCAAAGGATAGGAACTTTCAAAGTACTTTCGAAGCGGCAAACAAGACAACGCAAACTCTCGGAGGCAAGATTAAAAGCGGTCTCGGATTCGGAGCACTCGCCGGAATTGGCGCAAAGGCGGTTGGCGTTGTGGGAAGCGGTCTAAAAAGTCTTGTGTCAGAGCTGGATAATACAAACAGTGCGTGGACGTCTTTTGCATCCAACATGGCTATGTCAGGCATGGGCGACACGAAAATCAAGGAAACACAAAAGGACTTACAGTATTACGCAAAAAGGACCGTTTACACCTCAAAAGATATGGCGGCGACTTATGCGCAGCTATACGCAGTTAACCGGAAAACATCACCAAGCCTTGTTAAGGGTTTCGGAAACGTTGCGGCGGCGGCACAGAACCCGGCGCAGGCAATGAAAACCTTGTCTATGCAGGCGACCCAGATGGCGGCTAAACCTAAAGTTCAATGGGAAGATTTCAAACTGATTCTTGAGCAAACACCAGCCGGAATGTCAAAGGTTGCGAAAGCAATGGGCATGACTACCACAGAGCTTGTTAAGAATGTTCAAGACGGCAAAGTCAAGACAGAAGACTTCTTTAAGGCGATGGAGAAGCTGTCGACTGATAAAGACCTATCTAAGATGGCGCAGAGCTATAAAACGATAGGGCAAGCGGCAGACGGCTTGACGGCTACACTATCAGCCGGACTGGCGCCAGCGTGGCAGGTTGTTTCCGATGTTGCCATTGGTGGAATCACAAAGTTGATGGGCGTTGCAGATAAGGGAATCGGTGGACTATCGAAAATCTTCAAGGGAACCGGAAAACAGCTCGAAAAAACAGCAAATTCCTTTGAACGGTTCGCCGGTACCCTTAGCCGGAACAAAGGCGTGATGGATATTCTCAAACTGACAGCAAAAGCCACGTCAGCGGCTCTAAACGCCCTTCTTAAAGTCATTGAGAAGGTGTCTAACGGTCTGAATAAGATGATTAAGATAGAGCCTAGACTTCCGGAGCTTGCCATGGGATTCGGTGCAATCAGCGCCATCATGAAAAAGACAACCGGAAAGGGACTTTTAAGGTCCATGGGTGAGCCACTTGTTAAGAAGCTGACCACAACGGTTAAAGGGCTGAACATCTTCAAGCGGAGCGCCAAAAAAGCCACTGAGGAAGTTGGCGAAACGCTGGCAGAAGGTGCAGCCGGAATGTCCAATGCAGGAAAGGCGGCATCCTCGACAGGGGAAACGGTCGCAAAGACAGGGAACAAGCTTATGCAGGCTGCAACAACTTTCCTTGTTTTCGGTGCTGCAATCCTTGTAGTAGCCGCTGGTTTTTGGGTGCTCGCACAGGCGGCAACGACGGTAGCAAATGGAGGACCGGCAACAATCGCCGTGTTTTTTGGCATGATAGCAGCCATCGCAGCTTTAGCGTTTGTTTTCTCCACTCTCGGAGAAGGCTTAAACCTTGCTATTCCGGGAATGGTCGCTTTTGGCGCCACAATAGCGCTTGTCGGTCTCGGAGTTGCGCTTGTCGGTGCCGGAGTATACCTATTATGTGCCGGAATCGTTAAACTTGCGGGCGCACTTCCGGCGATTGCATCAACCGGAGCGGCGGCGGCTGGAGGACTTGTAGCACTGGCAGTAGGATTAGCGGCAGTTGTCGTAGTTGCGGCGGCGGCAGGTATCGTGCTTGTGGCTCTCGGGTCCGTTGCTGGCATTGCAGCCATGGGAATCGGTGTTTTGCTGGCGGCTGGAGTTGCCGTAGCGGTTGTTATGCTCATGTTTGCAGGGGCGTTAAAACTTGTCAAAACGCAGGTGTCGGGCATCGCCTCACAGTCCAAAAAAGCGGCATCTAACTTGAAAACGATGGTTACAAGTGTAAATGTCGTTAAGGCGGGATTAGGTGCGCTCAAAAGCCTTGCATCCGGCGCAATGTCAGCCCTAAAGAGCGCTTTCAGTTCGGGAGCATCCGGGGCAAAATCGGCGGCGGCTTCCATTGGTAAGAATTTCCGTTCTGGCATATCAAGCGGAATGAGAGGCGGAGTAAGCGCCGCAAGAAGCGGAATGCACTCAATTAATAGCGCAATGTCGGGAGAAGCCGGAAAGGCTCACACCGTAGGCGTAAACATCGGCAGGGGACTTGCTAATGGTATTCGTGCCGAAATTCCGGCAATCAGAGCGGCGGCGGCAGCTGCTTCAAGCGCTGCAACCGTGAAGATGCGGAAGACGACGAAGGAACACTCACCGTCAAGAGTAACCCGAAAGATTGGTGCATTCCTATCAGAGGGTCTTGTTATCGGTATGGAATCTAAGAAGCGTGATATCAGCCGTATGTCTGCAAAGCTGGCGAACATGGCTACACTAAGTCCTAGCAGAATGGCTTTTGCTGGTGATTACAGCTTGAACGATACATGGGATTATACCAGTACCGCAAACTACGAAATCACGGTGGTGTCCGAGCTTGACGGAAAGGTGGTATCTAAGCAACTTGCGCCTACTATGCAGCAGGAACAGAACAGACTGAGCACCAGAGCAAACAGAAGGAGAGGTATCAGATAGTGTACGTATTCCGAGACACAACGGAGGTGGGGACTTTATTGTCCCTACCTTCCGAGGCGGTAATGATTAACGGCGAATACATCGAAGATGAGAATTCATCATTGTACATCGAAGGTTACCGCACATTGTATACAAAAGGCAGGGAAAGCCTTAAAAAAGACCTTAAAACAGAAGAAATCGGAAGCAGGAACGGAACGAAAATCAAAACGACAAGATACCCGGAGAGAGAAATCGTCGTTGGGTTTCAGCTTGTCGCAGAAGATAACGAATCGTTCCGGAGCGCCTTCAATAAGTTGAATGGGATTCTCGATAGAGAAGAAAGTCAGTTTATCTTCCACGATGAAGAGGATATGTTCTTTGTCGGCACGCCATACTTTGAGGGCGATATCGAGGAAGGACGGAACGCCGTAAAAGGAGAGTGGACAATCTACTGTCAAGACCCGTTCAAGTATTCGGTTGAGGAATATGAAGCGGAATCTTTCACGGACACGGACGGAAACACAACCATGATGGTTGAATACGGCGGAACGGTCCCGGCGCATCCGACGTTCAAGGCAAGTTTTTACACGACTAAACCGGAAGTTGACGAAACCAATGCGGAGGATACCAGTTATCAAGGGAACGAGGATGAAAATCTGGGCGAACTGGGAAATTGCGGCTACGTTGCGTTTTTTGACAGCAACGAACACATCTTGCAGTTTGGCGACCCGGATATTTCCATCGAGAAGCCGGCAGAAGCGCAACCTATCAGGGTATCACAGGAGTTCACACAGGCAGGCAACTTTGGGAGCGCTATTCAGCAGCTATGGAAGCCGAATCAGAGCGGCACCGGTTATTCCGGCGCACCTATCGAAGGCGGGTTTTATGAGGCGTACGGCGCAAATTCCACGCCTTCCGGGGAAACAAGCGGCGCCATTATCGGCTATAAGTGGGATGGCAAAAAGAAAACATGGGTTTCAAGTCCGGTGTCTGACAGTTCAGGAAGTGCACCGAGCGTTAAATACAAGATGTACTACAAGGCGACCGGAAGAACAGCTAGTTCTGTTAAGCTCACGGTGGATATTACCGCCGTCGTTGGTTCAGTCAGTGGAAAAGTCAAAAAGAACTGGAAGAAAGCAAAGCTGCAAGCGGTTCTTACGGTGGCGGGCAAGAGCTACACAAAGACAATCAAATCGGGTGGCAAGTCTTGGGGGAAAGGTTCGCATAAGGTGTCATATACGTTCACAGTGTCGGACATTCAAGCCGGGACCATTGACCTATCCTGCAAGGTGGAGGTGAAAGAATCCGGAGCGAAAGGGTCAGCGGGAAAGCTGAGTTCTCGGAGCGGAAACACAATCACAATCCCGACTTATACCGACAAGACCCCGACCAACTACTTTTTGAAGGCAAGCTATGGAAGCGTAACACAGAGCGGATGGCACGGGGCAACAATCACAAGGGAGCTTCCGTCGGATGAGAACGGAATACAGGGTTCCGAAAATTTTAAGATTGATGCATCGGTAAAGTTTTCCATTGGGACAAGTGCAAACGATGTTACACAGTGCGGAATGCTAGAAGTTATGGCGCTGAATAAAAGCAATGACATAGTAGCCGGCATCCGGGCGTATAAGTCAAGTCGTGGCAAGAATGCGACTATCCAGTATGTTTGGCAGAATGAAGTCGTGGATAAGACGACCACCTTTAACTCGGACAACAAGAACAGCAACCTTACGGTTCAGATTGAGGGCGGGTGGTACATGATAGCTTACAAGTTCGGGAGCGCCACGAGTGAATTTTATCCGTTCCCGGCTATTTATAATTTCGAGGACACCGACGTCACAAAGGTTGTAATTGCCGCCTACCAGTGGAAGGCACAACCGCCGATGGATTGGTTAGGCGTAAGGAATCTATCGTTTTTCGGTTTGCCAAAATCGTCAAAAACCGAAACAGAGATTCCATTCCACAATGGCGACGTATTGACGGCAGACGGAAAGACCGCCACGGTAACCATGCTGAGGCACGGAAGCGATGAAGGCACAAAGCGTCCTGACCTTGGAGCACTGGGCAACGACTGGGAAACGCTAGTTTTAACGCCCGGAACAAATTCAGTGCACACGTCCTATTCGGCGTGGGCGGGGCAGCAGCCATACATTAGGCGTTGCCGGGCGGATGAAGCTTATGGAAGAGATTACTACCAGCAGTTAGATTCCGACACTCCATATGATAGTGGGATTGAATATTACAATTCGGCGAAAGAGCGGGTATATCCGACCGAATCCGAGTACAACGCAAGCCCGACAAGCTATTATCAGTTCATGGATGCGGGCACGAATCCGACCGTATACTGCAATTCGAGCGGCACGGAGTACAGCACGCAGCCTACATACGAACAGTGGGCAGCGAATCCGTCGGAGTATTACGTGAGCGAATCAACAGCGCCAAAGTTCTCAATGACATACAGAGAGGTTTTCATATGATTTTATATTTTGCGGATAAAAACTTTAAAATTCTCGGTACCGCTTCAACCAGCTTGTCGGGCGGCTATGTTATCACCGACGACACGAAAAAGGAAGAAGTGGAAACAGGAATTGCAACGCTCGATTGCACAGTCGCCTATACCGACGATACAAGGTCAGACATTGAAAGTTGGTGCCGGGCAGGTAATTATGTATTAGCCTACTACGGCAAAGACGATTCAGCGGATGTGGATATCGTAAACCTATTCATGATTACCACAACGGAGCTGTCTGTATTGGACCATACCATCAAATTCGAATCGGAGGATTCAGGGTTAGACCTGCTGAACAACCTTGCTAAGGAGTACACCGGAACGGAGCAGATGAGCGCAGCGGATTACATCAATAAGTTCCTTGAGAAAACAGGTTTTCGATTGCGGAACAACAACGTTTCGGCGCTTCCGAAAAAACTTGAATGGACTAGCACCGATACGGTAACAAAGAGACTTGCAGATATTGCGGAGAAGTTCGAGATTGAGATTACCTATGGATTCAGCGTTAAAGGCTTGACCGTGTCGGATAGATGGGTTGATATCGCTGATGAAACAGGAAAGGACACAAAAATCAATCTGTACATCGACAAAGAAGTGAACAATATCACCGTAAAGAATACCATCGAAAACCTAGCGACGGCGCTTTACGCCACCGGAAAGGACAATTTAACCCTTGTCGGATTCACGATTCCGGAGGAGGATAAAGGAAAGTATCAGATTGACCCGGACGGAAACATTGTGTCTCTCGAAGCGTTGACCAAATGGGCAAGAGTGGACTATTCGAGTAAAGATTCTTTCAGCGGCAATTTGTACCAGAAATTCGAATCCTCGGACACGAATTCACAAGCAGACCTTTACAAGCTGGCAAAAGAAAAGCTGGATTCCATTTCGGATATTGAGACCAATTATGAAATTGACATTGCGGACCTGCCGCCGGGGGTAGGCATTGGCGACCGTGTAAACATCGTGGACGATGCCGGAAACACTTACATTTCCGGTCGAATCCTTGAACTTGAAACATCTGTCACAGACGGAACGAAAAAGGCTACACTTGGTGAGTATGTAATCAAGGATAGCGGCATCTCGGAGCTAGTGGAGAGTCTAGCAAGCAGTTTTGCCAATCTGTCAAAGGTCCGGGAGCTGTACACATGGATTGCCTACGCTGACACAATCGACGGAGACGGATTCTCATTTTCCCCGGAAGGGAAAGAGTACCTTGGTACCGCCGCAAATCAGTTGACAGAGGAAGCGGGAACGGACCCGGCAGTGTATAAGTGGGTCAAAACAAAAGGCGAACAGGGAGAGAAGGGACCAACCGGAGCGCCGGGCGAAAAAGGAGACCCCGGAGAAGATGGATACAGCCCAACGGTAGACCTTAGCACTGGAACTTCCGGAAGTACTGTTTTAACCGTAACCAATAAAACCGGACCGTCAAGCACGGAGCTTAAGGACCAAACAGCACGGAACGATGCTAGCGATGCACGGAATTATGCAGATAACTATATCAACACGGATGATACCGGAACGATGGTATCACCGGAAGCCGTAAAACCAATAGCAGCCACGAAAAACAACGTTCTACTCACCGATAAGGATGTACAGATTCGAGACGGTCAAAAAGTGCTTGCCTCTTACGGGGAGACCATTGACATTGGCGGGGAAAGCGAACAGCATGTAACAATCGCAAAAGACAAAATGGCGGTAAACGCCGGACCAGAAAGCTTATTCAGCGTTGACAGCTTCAAAAGCGGCACGGAAATAATCAGCACTTGGATTAATACAGATAAGCTTACGCCGACCGAAGATATCTACCCGGAAATATCAGACAGCATCGCTTTTTCGGTAGAAGATATAAATAGAACGATAGACCTAGACGGAAGCTATAGCTATTCGTATAATTACAGCTTCTATAATAAAGGAGCTAAGCGAGTATGGTTTGAGCTTGAAGGCGGAGGAACCATAACAATCAATGAGGCTGTTGGTGGTAATAGCCTCCATTACGAAGAATTTAGCAATAGCGGTAATGAGTACTATAACGGCTTCGAACTTGCTACAAGCGAAAAAATTACGAGAAAGGATATCATAGCGCTACGAGCCGCATACGATATAGAATTTAATCCGGCTATCGTGGACATTGGACAATATCGAACAAAAGACGTAATCAACTATATGGGAATGAATCTATACGATTTCAAAGCGCTGAAAATTGGCTCAGGAATTGCATCCGAAAACAATAGGAGAGATGCATTTACAGTTGACTTTCTTGGAAACGGCTATTTCGGGAACACGCTGAATGTTGAGCAAGATATCCGTGCTATGTATGTGGGCGCAATGCAGATTGATGCTAACAAGATATCTGCCGAAAACATTTCAGCGGATAATATTACGATAAACATGCAGAGGGGAACCGGGCACTCTAAAGGCACAAAAGGAACCGTGACAGAAGTAAAATGGTCAATGTGGGGAAAGATGGCGACCGTAGAGGCAACGTTTAAGGCTACTAGCAGTATTGCCGCCGGAACCGACATGTGCACCGGAACATTCACCGGCGTTCCAAAGCCTACTAATGGCGCACGTGGTGCAGGAGCCTACGGAAAGAACCCTATGATTTTTGGCTTCGGAAACACGGGTGTGTATTTTGCAAGAAATTGCGGCCCCGGGAGCATCGACAGCGGAAAAACAGCAAAAGGCGTGCTTGTGTACATGACCGATGGAACCATGCTATAGAAAGGAGCAAGAATGAAATCAGAAAAACAGCTCTATCAGTGGGATGTGAATCAGTTTCTAACAGAGTTGCAACCAACAGCACAGTTTGTAGATTACCCGATGGGTAATGAAGTAATCCGAATTGAGACGGACGGAAAGCGCTGCCGAATCCCCGACGAATTTCTGCAGACCGCCGGCTTTAAAACATGCTATGAACGATATTCCGACGGCACTTACAAGGCGTATAACTTCAACGTGCAATCATCGCCAAAGCCGCCCGACTACGTCTACACAGCGGAAGAGCGCACAACTTTTGATGCGCTTGTGGCTAAAGCAGATGCCGCAATCGCAGAAATCAAACACCGTGCCGATTCAGGGGAGTTCACACCGGTGAAGGGCGTGGACTATTTCACGGATGCCGAAAAAGCCGAGATGATGGAGAGCGTTTCGGATGGCGCAATCGGCGAATTCCGGAAAGTCGTTGACAGTGCGACCACCGAATACAACGACAATCACAATTTGAAGTTGGCTAAGTACAACGCCAACGCCTCCGAAAAGTTGACCACCTACGATACCAACGCCGAACAGCACACCACGGACTACAACCGCAACGCCGAGCAGAAGGTGGAAGCCTACAATCAGAACCACACCGAAAAGGTGGCAGAGTACAACGCCAACGCCGAAACCAAAACGGCGGAATTTGATTCGAACGCCGCCGCATTGCAAACCGAGGTTGACCGCTTGCGGGGAGAGTGCGACAATTTGGCGGCAGAAAACCGGAAGCAAGAAAACAGGATTTCCGCCCTAATGAAGTTAAATAAGGGGCAAACCTACGACATTCTGCCGGAAGAGGGCGAAACCGCAAGCAGAACGGCACCGAGCGGGGCGAAATATGTGAGTGTGGATAAGGTAGGCGGTAAGAGCATTGTGTGGAATCAGCAAGTCGATGATTCTAAGACAGAACTTGGCACCGTAGCGGGAGTTACACTCTCAAGAAACGAAAACGGTAGATTGTTCGCCAGCGGCACAGTTCAAACAGGGTACATAAGATGGCTCGTTATCGGAGAAGCATCACTAATCATTGGGCACAAGTACCTCTCCAGAGGAATCGGACAAGGCGTTCCATTAAGAATCGAAAAGTTAGATGGAACTATAAACATGGTGTTCGACAACGATTTCGAAGTCAAAACCTTAACGGAAATTTCTAAAAACAAAGTATATGCACCAATTAAAGAAGGGGTGACCGTAAACCTTGAAATCGTTCCAGTACTTATTGACTTAACTCAGATGTTTGGCGCCGGAAACGAACCGACCGCCGAACAATTCGTGACGATGTTCCCGGCGGAGTCCTACCAATACAATCCCGGTGAAATCATTTCTTCCCGGACGGAGACCATTACCGCCGGGGTGGAGACAGTCACGACAGGCTTCCCGGAACTACGGTCAGCGATTGCGGCGCATGACTACATCGACATGGACGGCGAAAAAACACACCGAAAAATTAAATCGGTAAAAATTGACGGTGACACGCCAATCTATGGCGTGTCGGTTGATACAGATGCGAACTGTTGCAGAATTGTATTCGAAAATTTGTTAACGCCGGGAATCATTGGAAGCAAGAATGAAAAAGTGAAGTCCAATATCATAAGCGATAGACTGGCAACGATTTCACATGCGGATTATTGGGACAATTCACTGCGAGCTTCCGGGATTAACGTGTTCGAATCATTACAGGCTGTTTGCTTCCGGCTCCACGACAGGACGGACATAGACACAAAGGAAAAGGCGAAAGCATGGCTTGCAGAAAACCCGACAACGGTTTTTTACGAAATCGAATCAGAAGAAGTAACAGACGTCACCATTCCGGAACCCCTGCAAGAATGGCTCCCGGTGGATGCCGGCGGAACGGTCGCCTTCCGGAACAGCGACGAATCGAAGCAACTGGCGGTACCGAATGGGGTTAGCTGGGTGCGGAAGCTTAACGAGGTGGAGTAAATGACAAAATTAGAAAAACTGTATGAGATTATCGATAAGGAAAATTTCGAACCCGGTGGAACATTAGAAGAGCGGGTGTCCGTGCTGGAGGAAGTGCTGCAGGAGCAGGTTATGGCGGTCATGACCGCAAAAGAAGATGATTAACGGAATGCCACCTATGCGGTGGCTTTTTCGTTGCAAAAAATCAAGAATGGAGGTGATACCATGCGAATGTACGTTACTACCGAGGATGTTCTTTGGCTTGCGGGTGCAATCGTGGCTATTTCGGCGGCTATCAAAGTCGTATTCGGTGCAATCGAGCAATTCCGGAAGCCGAACAAAACACAGGATGCGAGAATAGCAGAATTGGAGCGGAAGGCTGTTAATGATTACAACCGACTCAACCAGTTGGAAGAGGGAAACATCATTACACAGCGTGCACTTTTGGCGCTTCTGGCGCACGGAATAGACGGAAACGATATCGAAGCAATGCGAAAGGCGAAAGCGGAGCTGACGGACTATCTAATCGAACGATAGGATTGCTCTACAGCGCCATTATTTAGCTTCTAACAGCTTTAATTCAGTCAACCTTATAACTTATCACTAATATTTTTTAAAACGCTTAAAACAGCGGAAAAGGAGAAGAAAATGGATATTTCTATTGTAAATGATTACTTTGTCCCGGCGGTAGTTGTGATGTGCCTTTGCATCGGCTACATCATGAGAAACTGGATGCCAACGGATAACAAGTGGATTCCAACGGTGCTGTTTGTCGTCGGTATCGTATGCGGAATCGTGGTAGACGGTCTGACCTTTACGGCGGTAGTATCCGGTGCTGTTTCCGGACTGGCGGCAGTCGGATTGAATCAGGCATTCAAACAGGCATTGGGCTTGAATGTTCGCCCGGACATTGAAACCACCGACGAAGAGGTGCAGGATTACGAACTGGCAGAGGAAGAGGATGAAGCAGAAGAAGGTGAAGATGATGAGTAAGACGATTGCGGTACATTGTGGGCATGGCGTAAGTTTGGATGGAAGCTGGGATTCCGGTTGCGTGTATAAAGGCTATTCGGAAGCTAAATTGATGCTCGCCATCACGAAGGCGGCGGTCAAGTATTTGAGAGCTTCCGGCGTAAAGGTTCAGTCGGATGCAGACCACGGCAACAACAAAAATATGATTGCCGATGTACGACAGGCGAACAATTCCGGCGTTGCCATGTACTTGTCTATCCACTGTGATTATTCCGGAGCACCTAGAGGCGTTATGCCGCTGTACGTGTCCGGAAGCGGAAAAAAGCTTGCTAAGTGCCTTGAAAAGACCATTAAGAAAGATATGGGTATGAAATCACGGGGCGTGCAGAAGCGGACAGACCTTTTTGAGCTGAACGGTACGGACATGACGGCGTGCATCTTGGAGACTGGCAGCATTAAGGGCGATTTGGCTACACTGAGAACCCATCCGGACAAGTACGGAAAAGCCATCGCAAAGGGCGTGTGCAGCTACTTGGGCGTGCCTTTCAAGGATGGAAAGAAGAAACCCAGTAAAGAAATCTACCGTGTAAGGAAAACATGGAGCAATGTTACGTCTCAGGAGGGTGCATTCAGCGACTTAACCAACGCAAAGAAGTGTGCCGATAAATACGGCTACTCTGTTTTTAACAGTAAGGGAAAGGCGGTGTATCGTGGCAAAAAGTAGGAAGATAAACAGAACATACGTTGTTATCAAGGCTGACCCCCTGCGGGTCAAGCCTTCTTACAAATCGAAGCGGAAAAAGACCCTTGCGGTCGGAACGAAGGTACACGCCACCAAAATTAAAGGCTATTATATTTACGTTCCGGCACTTAAGGGATGGACCATCTGGAAGGACAGCAAGGGGCAGAAGTATGTCAGGCTGCTGAAAGTTGCACCCAGCACCAAGGCGAATAAGCTGCTGGCGGCACTGAAAACCAACGCCACTAAGATGATTAAGGCGCACGTGCGCTATTCAGCGAACCACGCCTGCAAGAGCCTATCCAGCGCCTTGAAGAACAAACGGACGAATTGCGCTACATACGTTTCTTTTGCGCTGCAATCTATCGGCGTGCTGCCGAAAGGTAAATATATTTGGCTTGATACAAAGATTCACGGGTCCGGTAGCTCCATCATCCGGAAGAAGACGAAAATAGCATACCCCCGGAAGTCGTGGAAATATGCAAAGCTGAAAAAGGGCGACATTTGCGGTTTTGCTAACAAGCCGCACACAATGGTTTATGCCGGCAAAAGTAAACAAGGGCATCCGCTGTGGTATTCGGCAGGCGGTTCCGATGTGAAAGCCAAAAACTACGGACCGAAACGAAAGAAAAGTTATGAGAAACGGAAAATCTATGTGAGAATTCGGTTAAAATAATGACTAACGAAGTAATATGGACAAAAATAGT
>OLRP01000512.1_pt1 | contig 34995 bp, 31 predicted proteins | sample 1672401 | NCBI WGS metagenome assembly OLRP01 (sample SAMEA3136682, study PRJEB25190) | human gut metagenome | reverse complement strand
TTAGAGGAGTTTATCTCCTACTGTTTATTTAGTGAAGGAGATAAATTTACTTATGAAGTACAAATTTTCCCTAACGAAATTTTAGGTGCTGCCCAAAAAGCTATCGAGTTAACGCAAACAGGAGCTATTGATTTTACAATTGTTGGTACGGCAAACCTAGAAACATTTGCGAGTGTATACGAAATTTTCTCTATGCCATACTTATTTACTTCAGAAGATGCATATCATGAGGTTATGAATGACACGGACTATATGAATAAAATTTTCTCAAGTACAGATGAACAAGGTTTTAGAGCTTTAACTTGGTATAATGCTGGAACGCGTAACTTCTATGCGAAAAAAGAAATTGATTCACCAGAAGATATGAAAGGATTAAAAATCCGTGTTCAACAAAGTCCTGCAAGTGTTGCGATGTGTCAAGCATTTGGTGCTGCAGCCAGTCCAATGAGTTTTGGTGAAGTTTATACGGCTATTCAACAAGGTGTCATTGATGGTGCTGAAAATTACGAATTAGCATTAACATCAAATAAGCATGGTGAAGTTGCGAAATATTTCTCTTACAACAAGCATCAGATGATTCCGGATTTGTTGATTGGAAACTTGAGTTTCTTGAATGGTTTGTCTAAAGAAGAAAGAAAAGTATTCTATAAGGCGGCTGAATTATCAAATGAAGAAGAATGTAAACAATGGGATGTGCAAGTTAAAGAAGCTAAGAAGGTAGCACAAGAACAAATGGGCGTTAAATTTATTGATGTCGATGTTTTAGCTTTCCAAAAGAAGGTAAAGGGTGTTCAAGAATCGATCTTAAAGGATAATGCACAGGCAAAACCTATTTATGATCATATTCAAAAAGTAAACAAAAAATACGAAGGCAAGGATGGTGAATAATATGGAAAAATTAAGAAACACAATCAACACTATTCTTGGATGGGCATGTGTATTTGTATTTGCCGTAATGGTAGTCGTAGGTACATACCAAATCGTAGTTCGTTACTTCTTTAATAATCCAAGTACAGTATCTGAAGAATTATTGACTTACAGTTTTACATGGATGGCCTTGCTTTCAACAGCTTTAGTATTTGGTAAAAGAGACCACATGCGTATGGGGTTCTTGGCTGATAAAGTAACAGGACAAAAAAAGAAAGTATTGGAAATCGGTATTGAATTATTAATTATTTTATTCGCCCTTGTCGTTATGGTGTATGGTGGAATTTCTATCATGAAACTAACGATGACTCAAATCACAGCGTCATTAGGTGTAAGTATGGGATTGATCTATACAATCATTCCTTTATCAGGCATTCTAATTGTCATTTATGGCATTATGAATATTATTGATTTGGCGAAAGGAAAGGGTGAATAAGCATGAGTTTATCAGTTTTATCAGGATTAATTATTTTAGTATTGCTAGTGATTATGCTTATTGCAGGTGTTCCCATTGCCGTGGCATTAGGAATTAGTAGTGTTTGTGCAATTTTACCAGTCATGGATTTAAATGTAGCCGTAGTTACAGGTGCACAAAGAATTTTCTCAGGAATCAGTGTATTTAGTTTGTTGGCCATTCCATTCTTTATTCTTGCGGGAAATATTATGAATAAAGGTGGTATTGCGATTCGTTTGATCAATTTAGCTAAAATTGTTACTGGAAGAACACCAGGTGGTTTAGCTCAAACAAATATTTTGGCAAATGCTTTATTTGGAGCTATTTCAGGCTCAGGTACAGCCGCAGCTAGTGCCATGGGATCTATCATAGGTCCAATTGAAAAAGATGAGGGGTATGATCCTAACTTCTCTGCTGCAGCCAATATTGCCACAGCCCCAACAGTATTATTGATTCCACCATCAAATGTAATGATCACATTCTCATTGGTGTCTGGTGGTACAAGTGTTGCTGCCTTATTTATGGCTGGATATATTCCAGGTGCATTGTGGGCATTGGCTTGTATGCTTGTTGTATATATCTACGCAAAGAAAGCTGGATACAGAAGTCAGACGAAATTAACTGGAAAAGAAAAATTTAATGCGTTTATTCAAGCTTTACCATGTTTATTATTAATCATTATTGTCATTGGGGGTATCATTGCCGGCGTCTTTACAGCAACTGAAGGTAGTGTTGTTGCCGTTGTATACTCATTATTACTTTCTATTTATGGATACAAATCAATGAAATGGAAAGATTTACCAGAAATCTTTAGAGCAAGTGCGGAAATGACAGGTATCATTATTTTCTTGATTGGTGTTTCTAGTATTATGTCTTGGGTTATGGCCTTCACGAACATTCCTACAATGGTTTCAAATGGATTATTATCAATTTCAAGCAATAAATACGTCATCCTATTAATGATCAACATTATCTTGTTAGTGGTTGGTACATTCATGGATATGACGCCAGCCACATTGATCTTTACGCCAATCTTCTTACCAGTATGTACTGCATTAGGTATGAACACAATTCACTTTGGTATTATGTTGATCTTCAACTTGTGTATTGGAACAATTACTCCTCCAGTAGGAACGACACTGTTTGTTGGTGTTAAAGTTGGAGGCGTTAAGATTGAAACTGTATTTAAACACTTATTACCATATTTCTTCGCTATTATTGTTGTATTGATGTTAGTTACATATATACCACAATTGAGTCTATGGTTACCTGGTTTAATGGGATATGTAAGTTAGAAGGAAGGAATTTTTAAATGAAACAATTTATGGATAAAGACTTCTTATTGACAAATGAAGTCGCTAAAGAATTATTTTTTGATGTTGCTAATACGATGCCAATTGTAGATTATCATTGTCATATTGATCCAAAAGAAATTGCTGAAGATCGTAAATTTGAAAATATCACACAAGTATGGCTTGGTGGTGACCACTATAAATGGCGTCAAATGCGTTCAAACGGAGTGGACGAATACTATATTACTGGAGATGCACCCGATCGTGAAAAATTCCAGAAGTGGGCAGAAACGCTTGAAAAAGCTATTGGAAATCCACTTTTCCACTGGTCTCACTTGGAACTTCAAAGATACTTTGGATACCATGGCGTTTTAAATAGTAAAACAGCCGAAGAAGTATGGAATTTGTGCAATGAAAAATTACAACAAGATGATATGAGTGTGCGTAACTTAATTAAAAACTCAAATGTTAAATTATTGTGTACTACAGATGATCCGATTGATGATTTACATTGGCATAAAGTGATTAAAGCGGATGAAACATTTGATGTAAAGGTACTTCCTGCTTGGCGTCCAGACAAAGCTATGCGTATCAATAAACCAGAATTTGCTGACTACATGAGCCAATTAGCTGTGGTTTCTGAAATTGAAATTCATACTTTCGAAGATATGAAAAAAGCAATCATCAAACGTATGGAATACTTTAATGAAATGGGATGTCTAGTAAGTGATCACGGATTGGATTATGTTATGTATGCCCCAGCAAGTGATGAAGAAATCGAAAAAATCTTTGAAAAAGGATTAAATCATGAAGCTGTTACAGCATTAGAATGTGATCAATATAAGACGGCATTCTTACTGTTCATCGCAAAAGAATACAAACGCTTAGGTTGGGTAATGCAGTTGCACTATGGATGTAAACGTGACAACAACACAACTATGTATAATAAGTTAGGACCAGATACGGGTTATGATTGTATTTCAAACTTTGCACCTGCAGACCAACTTACAAATATGTTGGATGCGATCAATGAAAATGGTGGATTGCCAAAAACAATTCTTTACAGTTTAAATCCTGGGGATGATGAATTGATCGGTACAGTACTTGGATGTTTCCAAAACAGTGATGCGATTGGAAAGATTCAACAAGGATCTGCATGGTGGTTCAACGACAATAAAACAGGTATGGAAAAACAAATGACGTCTTTGGCAAATCTAGGATTATTAGGTAATTTCTTAGGTATGTTGACAGATTCAAGAAGCTTCTTGTCGTATTCAAGACATGAATATTTCCGTCGAATCATGTGTAACTTAATTGGTACATGGGTAGAAAATGGAGAGTATCCTTATGATAAAGAAAACTTAACTGAAATTGTTAAGGGTATCTCTTACAACAATGCCGTTCGTTATTTTGGTTTTGATTTATAATAGTTAGTGAAAAAGAGAACTTTGATTCAAGGTTCTCTTTTTTAGTGTCATAATTTAAAAAAATGACACTTTTTCGATTGAAGAAAAGTCAAAATGAGTCAAGTTTGACTCAAAATGGGGTTAAAAAACATAAAAAGGTGTCAAAATCTGAAATTATGAATCAAAACACGCCAAAAAAGCAGTGAAATGAGTCAAAATTTAAAATTTTGAACCAAAACATGCTTAAAAAGAAGTGAAATGATTCAATATTTGAAATTATGGTACTTTTTTGATTTTGAGCATGCCAAAAAATTGTGTAATTTAAACTCATCTTCATATTTCCCATAGAAAAATGTAAAAGATGTTGGAAATTTAAACCAACATCTTTTTAGCTTTTACCTGTTTTTGTTGATGTATTCATTTACGCTTTGTTTGACAATATTGAAGTTGACTTCACCATATTGTAGTAGGGCATTATGGAAGTCTGCATTGTCAAATTTAGATCTTAATCTAGATTTGGCTGTACTCTTTAAATCTACAATTTGAAGATATCCGTAATAGTAAGATAAGAATACAGTTGGATTATCTGCCAATTGATTGTAAATGCTTTCTAATCCTTCTGAACTAAACATATCGCCATATTCATTCTTGAAATCATTGAGTGACATACCATCATAATGAATGCTGATATCCATTAAGACAATGTATAGATTGGTAAGAATGTTATTCAAATTATAGGCTTCTAATAAATCTTTATTATTATCTAAATAATGTAAAGACATGCTTTCCATATAAGTAGCCCAACCTTCAGACATACCCAAATTGTTGTAGAAGAATTGGATTGGATATTTTAAGTGTTCCTTGTTGTATTGGGCTTGATACATATGTCCGGCAATACCTTCATGAGCTAATGTTTGATAAAGTGTTAAGCTTGATGGATCATCACCATAATCACGTTTATTGTAGCGCATTTGATAGTTTTGTGAATAATCCAAGGCGGGTGTAATAAAGTAGGCAACAATTCCGCTGACAGATTGATCTTCTGGAAGTGCCTTTAAATCATATTTCATGGTTTTTATTTTTGGAAAATCCTTTTTATAGTTCTTTTGAAGGCTTTCTAGAATTTGATTTACATCCGTAAAATCCGTTGAAACCGAATCGAGTTCATACGAAATCATTGGATTGGCTTTATATAGCTTCTGAAATTTAGTGATAGATGAATTGATTGCGGATTGCGTATTCTCTTTAATTGTGGAAATAGAATCGGTAGAACTTGTCGCATTTTCAACTAATACTTCATAATATTTCTTACCATTCTTATAGTTCGACAACCCTTGTAGAGGTTGTACGTTATATTGAAGAGAGGTTAATGTATCTAACATAGCCTGATAACTAGGAAAGAAACTTGTGTCCATGGCATCTTTGACTTGTGCTTTATAAGATGTTGTTTTTTCTTCATCTAGATTTAAAGCGTCAATCGCATTATACAATGCACTTGTGATTGAACTATCCGCTTTATTATTGATCACATCTTGAATATCTTGTGTAACAGAATCATAGTCAAACTGTAAAGTATTTTTATCTGCCTGTTTTTTTGTATATTCCAATACATCGTTTGTGTAGCGAGGAACATCGTTGATGAGTGTAATCAAATCTTGAATGTCTTTTTCATTTCGTAAAATGTATTCAGAAAAAACAGAAATCAAACTTTGATGAAGTCCACTCATTGTACTCCAACAATTATTCAAATATTGAAATTTCTTGTTCTCCGCTTTTAAACTCAATTCATTCTCATACTTTAATTCATCATAGATGGTTTGTTGCGTCTTGTCTAAAGTACTGCGATTAAACTTGTTTAATTCTTTTTGATCTTCTTTGATTTCTTCAGTATTGTCTGTATAAAATTCACCAAGACTTACATCTACATTATTGATATCAATGCCATAGTCTTCTGGATGTTCAAAGAATTGGTGCATCGTTGTATAGTCGTTTTCGGCATATTCAACTACCAATTGGTTTGTGTATTTTGTGAAGTCCTTGTTTTCTTTAGCTGCAAATGTATTATCTTGCATTGTAGTTGAACTACATGCAGTGAGTGATAATACGGTAAAGCTAATAAATAGTTTTTTGAATGTATTTTTCATTAGAATCTCCCAAATTTCAAAAAATGGACTGATTATTCATCAGCCCATGTAATTTTCTTATTTTTAACACCTGCAATAGATGCTAACGCTAAAAGGTCATATCCTTTTTCAGAAATATATGCATGTCCTTTTTGGAAAGCTTTTTCAATCACCATGCCAACACCAACGATTTCAGCTTGTGCCTGCGCAATTAAGTTTTCCGTTCCCTTGAATGCTTCGCCGTTTGCCAAGAAGTCATCAATGAATAATACTTTGTCGCCTTTTTTTAAGTATTCTTTTTCAATACAAATTGGATATGTCTTATTCTTTGTGAAAGAGAAGACTTCCGCAAAAGCAGGATCGATCATTGTGCTTGGTTGTGTTTTCTTGATGAAAATCAATGGCACATTCAAACGAATGGCTGTCGCATAGGCTGGGGCAATACCGCTAGATTCAATGGTTACTACTTTTGTGATGCCTTTGTTTTTAAAATGTTCATAAAATTCATTTCCCATTTCATCTACTAAAGAACAATCAATTTGATGATTTAAAAAAGCATCCACCTTTAATACCTCATCATTAATAAAATGTCCTCTAGTCTCGATTGCGTTTTTCAGTGCTTTCATTTTGCTTTTCTTCCTCATTTCGTTTTATTTGTACAATAGTTTGTCCGATACGATGGTTCTTTACTTCCTTAACATATACATCCATTAAGTCTAGATTGACTTTAAAATGTGAACCTTCATCAGGGATTTGTCCATAATGATTTAGGATATATCCACCAAACGTGTCACAATCCTCGTCTTCTAATGAAATGCCTAAAGCTTTTTCGACATCTTCAATGTCAGCTTGGCCATAGATTCTAAATTGATCTGCATCAATTTGTTGGATTGGATCTGGCTCATCAATATCATCATCTTCTTGAATTTCTCCAAGAAGGGTTTCAATAATATCGTGTAAAGTCACGATACCGGTCATTCCTCCATATTCATCAAGTAAAACCGCAAAGTATACTTTTTTGATTTTCATTTCCTTCAATAAAACATCGGCCTTCATATTTTGTGAAATAAAGAAAGGCTGATCCATTGCTTTATTGATGACGTTATCTTGTTCAATCGAATCTAAACGGAAATAATCACGTGTATCTAGAATACCTACGACATCATCATTATCCTCATCACATACAGGATATAATGTGTGACGATTTTCTAGAATGGTCTTTTTCCATGTTTCTTTATCGTCATTTAGATATAGACAAACAACTTCACTTCGATGCGTACAAATTTCTTCAACGGGTGTATCATCGAACTCAAATAGGTTTTCGATAAACTCTTTTTGACTTGGTTCAACACCGCCACTGTTGATAACTTCATAAATATCTTCTTCGGAATAATCTTCCTGTTCTTTTTTCACTTCAAAACGCAAGAAAAAAGTAAATGGTGTACATAAGGTTTGAATACCTTTCGCAATGGACATAAATGGTTTTTCGAACTGGGTTAAATGTACATTCGCAAATTTTCTTGGTAATAAATCACTCAATAAAATATATACATATACCAATAGAAGTACGACTACATAAAGTAATGGAGTATGGATCATGGGTTGTAAATAGATTACACTCATCACAATGCCAAATATTTCCATGCATAGAGATAACCATTTTAATGTGGCTTGATATTTATAAGATTCATCTTCGATTTCTTTATTTGTAGAAACGATACTACTTGTCATTGAAAACAAGATGTTTAGAATAAATGTAAATAAAATTAAGATGGGAAGGCTCATATTAACCCTCCTAAACTATACTGTAACGGGACTGAATCATCCGGATTCATGAAACTATCACTCCTTCATTAATACCCATTATCATACACAATTTAAAGGCTTTTTTCAATGTGATAAAGAAAACAACCAGAATAAATCCGGCTGTTTTATTGTTGTATGTATTTATCGGCATTATTCATTAAATATTGAATGATGGATTGTCGTGTCACAATACCAATAAAAATTTGACGATCATCAACTACGGGGACGAAGTTTTGTTTCAAAGATTGAGCGAACAATTGATCGACTGGAACATCGATTTGAACTGGTGGCATAAAGTCTCCACGAATTAGTTCACGAATCTCCATTTGTTCAAGATCTTCTTTATGAATCGAAGGATGGTCTAATAAGTACCAAAGAAAATCCCCCTCTGTAATGGTTCCTACATAAACCCCTTCCTTATTAATAATAGGCATCGCCGTATATTTGTGCTTGCGCATGAGGGCAAGTCCATCTTCGACACTGATATTATCGTATAAATATTTAACACTATTTTTAGCCTTCAGAAAAAAGAATACATTTTCCTGCATTGTCTATCACCTCAACTTTATACTACCATAATGTTTATCGTTTAAAAATCATACAATTATGGGAAATTGTGCAGAAGTATGATAGAATTTCTGTAAAAGTGGAGGCAAGAAAATGGAACAATATAAAAAAGAGTTTATTGATTTCATGTTGGAATCTAAAGTATTAAAATTTGGTGATTTTACACTAAAATCAGGACGTAAATCCCCATTCTTTATGAATGCTGGTGGATATGTTACAGGTAATCAGTTAAAAAGATTAGGTGAATATTACGCAAAGGCAATCGTTGATCAATATGGTAAAGACTTCGATGTATTATTCGGACCTGCATATAAGGGAATTCCATTGGCTGTTGCGACGACAATCGCATTAGATCATTTATATGGAATGGAAGTTCGTTATTGTTCAGATCGTAAAGAAGAAAAAGATCATGGAGCTGATAAGGGAAGTTTCTTAGGAACAAAACTACAAGATGGAGATCGCGTTGTTATGATTGAAGATGTTACGACATCTGGAAAATCAATGGAAGAAACAGTGCCAAAGGTTCGTGGCGCAGCAAATGTTGAAATCGTTGGATTGATGGTTTCTTTAAATCGTAACGAAAAGGGAAAAGGTGAAAAAACCGCATTAACGGAAGTTAGTGAATTATATGGTTTCCCAACAGCTGCTATCGTATCCATGCCAGAAGTGATTGAATATTTAGGTGATAAATTAGATCCTGAATTAAAATCAAGAATTGATGCATATTATGAAGAATATGGAGCTAAGGAATAGAGTCGAAAGATTCTATTCTTTTTTGTTTACTTTGTGCATTGCGGTATATTTTGCATAAAAGCACTTTGCGCACTGCGGTATATTTTGCACTAAATTACTTTGCGCACTGCGGTATGTATATCTATAAGTGCTTTATATAAAACAAGTTTAAACGTTCTGATTTTCTTGTGTTAAAATGCAACATTTTACGTTACATTTAATCTATTCTGAACTAAAATAGAAGTAGATAGTGCAGTGTATAAAAGTGAGGTGATGGTATATATGATATGCTGTACCATGACTTTAAGGAAAAGACAAATAATAATTCTTACAAAAAATTTATAATTTTGGTAAAATGTCTACAACAACGAGTCTTCTTACAGGATATAATTCCAGTTGTAGAAGGCTCGATTTTTGTATATTAGGAGGTATCTTATGATAATTACAATTACACGTGAATTTGGAAGTGGCGGAAGAACCATTGCCAAAAAATTAGCTGATAAATTAGGCTATGCTTATTATGATTATGAAATTGTGCAACAAATTGCTCAAGAAAGTGGTTTTGCGAAAGAGTATATTGAAGAAAATGGGGAAGATGCATCAAGCACAAGTACATTTGGCTTTATTTGGAATAATTATGGATATAACTTATCGGACGAACTCTATGTTGCGCAAAGAAATGTAATTTGTGAGTTAGCTGATAAAGGCAACTGTGTTATTGTAGGAAGATGTTCAGACTATATTCTTCGTGATCGTAAAGACGTATTAAATGTATTTATTCATGCAGACTTTGAATATCGCAAGAATCGTGTTGTTTCGGTTTATGGACAAAATGAATTTGCGCCAGACAAACGTATCAAAGATAAGGATAAACGTCGTATCGCTTACTATAAATATTACACAGATCGTAAATGGGCCGATGCCAAAAATTATCAATTGTGTTTAGATAGTGGTGTTTTGGGCATTGATAAATGTGTAGAATTAATTGAAAAAGCCATGTAATTTTGTTTTGACAAATTAAAAAAATAAAAATATAATCACTTCGTAACGAGTAGCGGAAACAGCGTAAATCCAGTTTTCTGCTACTCTTTTATATTTTATAAAGTGTGTTGCTTAAAAGCGTAAGTCCAACTTATGTGAGTGATGCACTTTTTTGTGTTTTAGGGAGCTAAAAAATGGAAGAAAACAACAAAATGAAAAATGAGCCAGTCAATAAGTTGATGCTTCAAATGGGTGTGCCCATGATTTTATCTATGGCCTTGCAAGCAGTCTATAACATAGTCGACAGTGCTTTTGTAGGAAATATGAAAGAAGAAAGTGAAACCGCATTAAATGCACTTACCTTAGTTTTCCCTATCCAAATGTTGATAGTGGCCTTAGCCATTGGTACAGGTGTTGGAGTAAACGCCTTACTCGCAAGAACTTTGGGGCAGAGAAATCGTGAAAAAGCTTCTAAAGTAGCCGGAAATGGTTTGTTTCTAGCTACAGTTATTTATATTATTTGTGTGTTGTTTGGATTATTTGGCATTAAAGCCTATATATCCTCTCAAACAAGGAATGCGCTTGTATTATCGATGAGTGTAGACTATCTAAGAATTTGTTGCCTATTATCCTTTGGCGTTGTGTTCTTTTCTATATTTGAAAAACTGCTCCAAGCTACAGGACGCTCCCTATATTCTACAATTGGACAAGTAACAGGAGCCATAATCAATATGATTCTAGATCCTACCTTGATTTATGGCTTTAATTTAGGTGTACAAGGAGCTGCTTATGCGACAGTCATTGGACAAATTTTATCGGCTTTATTATTAGCTGTGTTTCATATGCGTTTAAATAAAGAATTTGATCATGGCCTCGCTTATACAAAACCCAATAAGCGTATCATCAAAGAAATCTATTCGATAGGACTTTCAGCCATTATTGCTCAGGCATTGATGTCATTTATGGTGTATGCGATGAACTTAATTCTAAAATTTGATGCATCTGCACAAACAGCTTATGGACTTTTCTATAAAGTACAACAATTTGTATTATTAATGGCCTTTGGCTTAAGAGATGCGATTACACCTATCATTGCCTTTTCGTATGGCATGCAAAATAAGAAGCGTGTTAAAGATGGAATCAAGTATGGCTTAATATATACTATTGTATTAATGGTTGCAGGAACCTTGATTACAGAACTATTCCCAAATTTCTTTGCGACACTATTTAATTCAGGACAATCTAGAATATATTTCATCAGTGCTGTTCGAATCATATCCATTAGCTTTGTGTTTGCGGGTATAAATATCGCATTTCAAGGTGTGTATCAAGCTTTAAATGGAGGTATGGAATCCTTGGTTGTATCCTTGCTTAGACAAGCCATTTTGATTTTACCTTTAGCTTGGGGATTTTCAAAATTAGTCATTCAATATGATATGGATGTATCTTTGATTTGGTATGCATTTGTGATTACGGAAGTTTTGTCTTGTGTTGTGGGATGGGTATTTTTAAGACGAATTGAGAAAAAGAAGATGGTGTTTGATTAAGGTCAAACACTTTTTCTTTTGAGTGGTGTATAATAAAGTACATACGGAGGAAACATATGGAACAAGATTCTCTATTTTCAATACAAGAAGATACAAGGCCATTAGCCGATCGTATGCGTCCGGAAACATTAGATGAATATGTAGGACAAAAACAGCTTGTTGCCAAGGGAAATCTTTTGTGGCAAATGATTGAACATGATCAAGTGACATCGATGATTTTCTGGGGCCCACCAGGCGTTGGAAAAACGACATTGGCACGTATTATTGCACATCAGACAAAGAGTTATTTTGTGGATTTCTCAGCCGTTACTAGTGGCATTAAAGAAATCAAGGAAGTTATGAAGCAGGCCGATACGCGTAGGGTCTTGGGACAAAAAACAATACTATTCGTAGATGAAATCCATCGTTTTAATAAGGCGCAACAAGATGCATTTTTACCCTATGTGGAAAAGGGAAGTATCATTCTAATTGGGGCTACAACAGAAAATCCTAGTTTTGAGATCAATTCCGCCCTTTTATCTAGGTGTAGAGTATTTGTGTTAAATAGTCTAAATACGGATGACTTAAAAGATTTGATTATTCGTGCTATTTCCAGCTCAAAAGGATTAGGCAATTTAAAAATACATATTACGGATGAAGATATAGAGGCGATTGCCGCATTTTCAGGTGGGGATGCCCGCTTTTGTTTAAATACATTAGAGATGGTTGTTTATAATAGTCCAAGTGAATTGGATGGTATTCATGTTTCACAGGATATTTTGAAGCAATGCCTTCAGAAAAGATCGTTATTGTATGATAAAAAAGGGGAGGAACACTATAATATTATTTCGGCTCTACATAAAAGTATACGAAACTCCGATGTACAGGCCGCTGTATATTGGTTAGCACGTATGTTAGAGGCTGGAGAAGACCCTTTATATATCGCAAGAAGACTCGTTCGTATGGCTAGTGAAGATATTGGTATGGCAGATTCTAGAGCCCTAGAAATCTGTGTGGCAGCCTATCAGGCATGTCACTATTTGGGCGTTCCAGAATGCAATGTACATTTAACGCATGCAGTTGTCTATTTGGCTTTAGCTCCAAAATCAAACGCTTTAGAAGTGGCTTATAATAATGCGAAAAGTGATGCATTAAAAACATTAGATCAGCCAGTGCCTTTACACATTCGTAATGCGCCAACAAAGCTAATGAAGGAGTTAGGCTACAGTAAAGGATATGAGTATTCACATGATTATGAATATCACATGACGGATATGCAGTGTCTTCCAGATGCTCTAGTTGATAAAGAATATTATGTACCTAGTGATCAGGGTTCTGAAGTGAAGGTGCGAAATCGTCTTGCACAGATTAAACAAATCAAGGCAATGGTGCATAGAAATCGTATGATGAAGAAAAAATAGTTGAAAAAAGATATAAGATAGAATAGTGTATTTCAGTAGAAAGAGGTCATTATGAAAATAGAAATTCATAGTTTACAAGAAACACAGGAATTTGCCACTAAAATGGCAGATCTTTGCAGAAATAAACAATTAGTTATTACATTAGATGGAGATTTGGGTGCAGGTAAAACAACTTGGACAAAAAGCTTTGGGAAAGCGTTGGGTGTAAAGAATGTGATCAATTCACCAACTTTTACAATCTTAAAGGATTATAAACAAGAAGGTGGAGTCCCTTTCCATCATATTGATGCGTATCGTTTGGAAGGAAAATGTCAGGACTTAGGTTTTGAAGATTGTTTTGATGAAGGAATTACTGTAGTAGAATGGTCTGAATTTATTGAAGATCAATTGCCACAAGATCATATCAAAATTTCTTTTGAAGAAGGTATCGATGAAAATCGTACAGTGACATTAGAATATACGGGTCCTGTATCAAAAAGTATTGTGGAGGCATATCATGATTAGTTTATGTATGGATAGTGCTTATAAAGCATTAGTGTTAGGTTTATATAAAGATGGAACATTGATTGATGGTGTATCTATCGAAGCGTTCAAGAAACAAAGTGAAACGATTTTTGTGGAATTAAATCAATTGTTTGAAAAGACAGGTTTAGACTACAAAGACGTAGATGAAGTGATCATTACAGATGGTCCGGGTTCTTATACAGGTATTCGTATTGCGATGACAATTGCGAAAGTATTTTGTACACAAATGCATAAAACATTAAAGTGTATTAGTACAATGCAGTTGTTTGCGGGTACGGATGAAAGTGCCAATGTTATTTTGGATGCTCGTAGTAAAAGAGCGTATGTAGCACATTTAGAAAAGGGTGTTGTGGTTGGAAAAACACAAATTTTAGAAGTCGATCAATTGGAAGATTTCTTAAATGAACATCCTGGAACATTATATGGAGATGGATATTTGGTGAATCAAGAAGCTGCAAGTTGTGATTTCTTGAAGAATTTTATGGAGATACCAAGTCGTACAATTGAAAATGTACATGCTTTAGTTCCTCAATATTTAAAAGAAAGTGATGCTTATAAAGCATGATCTTTAAAGAAATGAAAGACACGGATCTTGTTCGTGTTTTAGAACTTGAACAAGCTTGTTTTAAACAGCCTTGGCTAGAAAAAGATTGTTTATATGAATTGAATGAGAATCCTTTTTCTCATGGTTGGATTTTAGAAGATGAAGATACAATTGTTGGATACGCCTTTTTATGGGAAACCTTTGAAATGGCGCAACTAGCTCGTATTGGAGTCGATCCTGACTTAAGAAAAAGAGGATATGGTAAAGAATTGATGATGCATTTATTTGATCGAGCTCGAGAAGCGGCTTGTGAATATATGACATTAGAGGTTCGTGCTAGTAATGAGGCAGCCTTGAATTTATATCAAAAAATGGGCTTTATTCAAGTCAATGTATCTAAGAGTTATTATCCGGATGGAGAAGATGCTATTGTGATGACATTGGCATTGTAGGAGGATTATATGATTATTATCGGAATTGAAAGTAGTTGTGATGAAACAGCCGTTGCGGTTGTCAAAGATAAAAAGGAAGTATTGTCAAGTGTGGTTGCAAGTCAAATTGATGTGCATACAGAATTTGGTGGGGTCGTACCCGAAGTTGCGAGTCGTATTCATGTAGAAAATATTTCGTATTGTATTGAAAAAGCATTGAAGGATGCTAATATCACTATGGAAGATGTGGATGCGGTTGCTGTTACGCAAGGTCCTGGCTTAATTGGATGTTTACACGTTGGTGTGCAAGCCGCCAAGACTTTGGCTTTTGCCTACCACAAACCATTAGTTCCTGTACATCATTTGGCAGGGCATATTTATGCCAATGAATTAGTGGTGGATATGAAATATCCTGTATTGGCTCTTGTTGTTTCTGGTGGAAATACGGAACTTGTTTATATGAAGGATGAGACAAGTTTTGAAATCTTAGGGGAAACACAGGATGATGCGATTGGAGAAGCCTTTGACAAAGTGGCTCGTGTGTTGGGTCTTGGATATCCTGGTGGTCCTAAAATTGATAAATTGGCAAAAGAAGGTAAGCCGGTATATGAACTGGCAAAACCGAAGACACAAGGTCGTTATGATTTTAGTTTTTCTGGATTGAAGAGTAGTGTTCTACAATTTACAAAGCGTATGGAAAGACAGGGCAAGACATTTGATATGGCAGATTTGGCTTGTTCATTCCAAGAATGTGCATTGGATGAAATTTTCTCTCGAGTAAGAGCTGTACTTGATAATTATAAAGATATTCGCCATTTCGTTGTAGGTGGTGGAGTAAGTGCCAACTCAAGACTTCGTGAAAAGGTAGAAGAATTAAGAAATGAATATCCGGAAGTTGAATTTACTGTACCGCCAATGTATTGTTGTACAGACAATGCGAGCATGATTGGTGTTGCTGGAACCATCGCCTATCTTTCTGGAAGAAGAGGGGATGCGAGTTTAACCGCCGATTCAAGTTTAGAAATCCAATAGGAGGTTTTATGCAAGAGTTACGTTTACTTCAAGAAAAAGATTTAGAAAGTATATATCCAATCTATGTACATTATGTAAAGAAAAGTACAGCTATATTTGATCTTGTGCCAGATTCTTTTGATGTATTTAAAAAACATATGATGGAAATTTCAAAGACAAATCCATTTTATGTCGCACTTAATGATGATGTTCTAATTGGCTATGGATATGTACACCCGGCTTTTTCTAAAGAGGCGTATAAGTATTGTGTAGAACTTACCATTTATTTTAAAGAAGGAAAACATTATGGCTTGCCTTCAAAAATGTTAGATCAGCTTGAAGTGGATTGTAGAAAATTAAACATGCGTTGGATCATTTCATGTATTACAGATTCGAATGAAGAAAGTATTGCCTTTCACAAAAAACATGGCTTTACTATGTATGGGGCATTACCTTCTTGTGGTATGAAATTTGGTGCGTGGCATGGTGTGGTTTGGTTTTGTAGAAGATTGGATGAAGAAATAAAAAAATATGCTTGTGCAAGTAATGCAACCATCTTGGGTAATGTTTCAATTGGTGAAGGTTCAAGCGTTTGGTATAACGCTGTGATTCGTAGTGAAGAAGAAATGATTGAAATTGGGCAAGAAACCAACATTCAAGATCAATGTGTTTTGCATACGGATCGTGGCTGTCCATTAAAAATTGGTGATCGTGTCACGATTGGTCATGGGGCCATTGTGCATGGTTGTACGATTGAGGATGAGGTGCTTATTGGTATGGGAGCTATTGTTTTAAATGGAGCTTGTATTGGAAGCCATAGTATAATTGGTGCTGGTTGTGTTGTGCCTGAAAATATGGTGATTCCACAAAAGAGTGTTGTGGTTGGAGTACCAGCTAAGATTATTAAGAAGACTTCAGAATCTCAGGTTTCTGACATTCTTTCAAATGCACAACATTATATAAATTTATCGAAAAAATTGGATTAGTCATTTGGCTAATCCTTTTGTATATTGTAAAATCGTTGTAGTGAGGTTTACTATGGAAAACTTATTAAATTATGTACGTTTAAGAAGAGATATCGACTTTTCTGTTCGTCCCTTTAATGAGGTGGATATGTTAGTATGTGCCGATTTATCTTATGTGGATTGGGATGGAATTGTGGAAAAGGACGAGGTTTCTTTAGAAGAAGCATGTCGTAAATATCTTTCTTTATATAGTGAAGAGGAATTAAAGAGTAAGTATACATTTTCAAAAAATCTTCCACATTTGATTGATGTGTTGCAAGATACGATTCGTTATGGAAATATTAAGTTGAAAAACTATAAAAAAGTCTATAGCGATGAAGATGTGATTCAATTTAGTGTGGTAACACTTGTGTTGCCAGATGGATCTTTCGTACTTTCTTTTAGTGGTACAGATGGTAGTATTACGGGTTGGAAAGAAAATTTAATGATGACCTATAGGCAGGATCTTCCTTGTCAAATCCTGGCGAAGGATTATGTCAAAGAAACAATTGCGGATATTCCTGAAACGAGTTATTTGTTTGGGCTGAAAAAGAAAAAAGTCTATCCAAGGATGTATTTGACGGGGCATTCAAAGGGTGGAAATCTGGCTATGTATGCCTATTTAAAAAATCCAAAACTACAGGGACATATTGAAGGTGTGAAAAGTTTTGATGGGCCTGGCTTTGCGGATGGTTTTTGGCAAGGTGATGAGGATGTATCTAAGATCACAAACTATATTCCTAAGGATAGCATTGTGGGTCGTGTTTTAGATCATAGAGAACAAACGAAAATCCTGGATGCCGAAGGTTCTGGTCTAGTTCAGCATGATACGCTTATGTGGAGTGTGGATGTAAAAGACTTTAATTATTGTGACGCACTCACAAAAGAGAGTGATGATTTATTGGAATATGTAAATAAGTTATTAATGGATCGTCCACTGGAAGAAAAAGAGCGTTATTGTCATTTGATTGGAGAATTATTTGATCGTATGGAAATTTATACGATTGCGGATTTAACTGAATTTTCATTTAAACAGGCATTGTCTGGAATTAAGGAGATTCGTCAATTGAATGCAGAAGAAATTAAGTTTATATTTGAAGTTGTGAAATTTATTGCGGTGCAATCCGCTCCAATATTAGTGAAGGGAAGAAAGTAAAATGAGAAAAATAGGTTGGATTGGTGCTGGCATTATGGGTCAGCCAATGGTTATTCATTTATTGAATAAGGGTTATGAAGTGCATGTGTACGCAAGACATCCAGAAAGGGTAGAACAAGCTAAAAATGCAGGTGCCATTTTAGAAGAATCGATTGTGTCTTTGACATCCAATGTAGATGTGATTTGTACAATGGTCGGTTTTCCTAGTGATGTTAAAGAAGTATATGATGTGATTTTTAGTTGTATTGATGCGGGTAAAACTTGTATTGATTTTACGACTTCAAGTCCAAAACTTGCCAAAGAATTGTATACAAAAGGAAAAGAATTGGGTGTTCATGTATTGGATGCGCCAGTGACTGGTGGAGATACGGGAGCTAAAAATGGTACTCTAACTGTATTGGTTGGTGCAGATAAAGAGGATTTTGAAACGAATAAAGAAATCTTTGAAGCGTTTGGAACACAAATTGAGTATTGTGGCAAGGCGAGTTGTGGTCAACATGTCAAGATGGCCAATCAAATTATGATTGCGAATACATTACAAGGTATTTGTGAGGCCATGTCGTATTTGAATTGTAAAGATGTGGATGAATCTTTTGTGTATCGCTTCTTGCGTAATGGAGCTGCTGGATCTAAACAATTGGAATTCCAAGGTAAGAAGATGTTAGAGAATGATTATGCGCCTGGTTTTTATGTGAAACATTTTGTGAAGGATTTAAAAATTGCAGTACAAGAGGCAAATTTTCCTTTGTATGGTGTAAATCGCGTCATCAAAGAATATGTGGATCTAATGGATCGTGGCATGAGTGATTTGGGTACGCAGTGTTTGATTGAATATTTTAGAAAGCCACAAATTAAAGCGGTTATCTTTGATATGGATGGTTTGATGTTTAATACGGAAAAGATGTTTAAGGATGAGTTTAAAGAGAAGGCTAAAGAATTAGGCGTTCCTTGTCCAGACTATTTTCCAGAACCTTTAATTGGTTGTGATTCAAGAAAGGTTGCACTCTATGAAGAAATGTATCCAGGTGTGACAAGAGTTATGGAAGAAATTCAGGAAGAGCGTGTGGATTATTTCTTTACATATTTTAAAGAGCCGGGCAGTGCCAATATGGTTGGTTTACAGAATTTAATTGAGTATATTGAAGAGAATAAGATTCCTTATGCGGTGGCTTCAAGTTCGCATCCTCAGGCTATTAAAAAGTTCTTGTCGCATGCGGGTTTTGTGGTAAGCCCAAATGTGATTGTATCTTCTAAAGAGGGGTATAAATCAAAACCGGCTCCAGATGTTTTCTTGGCAGCAGCTGAAAGATTAGATGTAACACCAGAAAACTGTTTAGTATTAGAGGATAGTAAGCATGGAATTATGGCAGCAGCCAATGCGAAGATGCATTCCATTTTTATTCAAGATCAGATTGCGCCAGATGCGCAAATGAAGGAGTATATCCAAGAATCTTGTAAGGATTTAAATGAAGTAATTGATTATTTAAAGCGTTGTAAATAATTGGTAGCTACTTTATAATATTGTTGAGAAATTAATAGGAGGACGTAATGAAAAAAGAATTAGTCATTGTTCTTGATTTTGGAGGACAATATAATCAGTTGGTCGCACGTCGTGTTCGTGAGTGCAATGTATATTGTGAAATCTATTCATATAAAACAGATTTAGAAAAAATCAAAGCTATGAATCCAAAAGGAATTATCTTAACTGGAGGACCAAATAGTTGTTATGAGGCAGATTCACCTACATATTCAAAGGAATTATTTGAATTGGGTATCCCAGTTCTTGGTCTTTGCTATGGCGCACAATTGATGATGCATGTATTGGGCGGAAAAGTAGAAAAAGCAGATCACCGTGAATATGGTAAGACAGAAGTTCTTGTTGATAAGACTTCTTCTAAAATCTTCGAGGGTGTGTCTGAGAAAACAATTTGTTGGATGTCACACTTTGACTATATTTCACAGGTAGCACCTGGTTTTGAAATTACGTCTCATACAGATAACTGTCCTTGTGCATCAAGTGAAAATGCAGAAAAAGGATTATATGCTATTCAGTTCCATCCAGAAGTATTACATACACAAGAAGGTTCAAAAATGTTATATAACTTCGTTCGTGGTGTTTGTGGATGTTGTGGTGATTGGAGAATGGATAACTTTGTTGAAGAACAAATTAAAGCTATTCGTGAAAAGGTTGGAGATGGAAAAGTTTTATGTGCCCTTAGTGGTGGAGTAGACTCTTCTGTTGCAGCTGTATTATTATCAAAAGCAATTGGTAACCAATTAACATGTGTATTTGTTGATCATGGTTTACTTCGTAAAAATGAAGGGGATGAAGTAGAAGCTGTATTTGGTCCAGAAGGTCCATATGAATTAAACTTCATTCGTGTAAATGCTCAACAAAGATATTATGAAAAGCTAAAGGGTGTTGAAGAACCAGAAGCAAAACGTAAGATCATTGGTGAAGAATTCATTCGTGTATTTGAAGAAGAGGCTAAGAAAATTGGAAAAGTTGATTTCTTAGTTCAGGGAACGATTTATCCAGATGTTGTTGAGAGTGGTTTAGGTGGAGAATCTGCTGTAATTAAATCTCACCACAACGTCGGTGGACTTCCTGATCACGTAGATTTCAAAGAAATTATTGAACCATTACGTGACTTATTCAAGGATGAAGTTCGTAAAGCTGGTTTAGAATTAGGTATTCCTGAATACTTAGTATTCAGACAACCATTCCCAGGACCTGGTTTAGGAATTCGTATCATTGGTGAAGTTACTGAAGAAAAAGTAAAAATCGTCCAAGATGCAGATGCCATCTATCGTGAAGAAATCGCAAATGCTGGATTGGATCGTTCAATCGGTCAATACTTTGCAGCATTGACAAATATGCGTTCAGTAGGTGTTATGGGTGATGAAAGAACATATGATTATGCCATCGCTTTACGTGCCGTTAATACAATTGACTTTATGACTGCAGAATCAGCTCAGATTCCATATGAAGTATTAAATAAAGTTATGTCTCGTATTATCAATGAGGTTCGTGGGGTTAACCGTGTAATGTATGACCTTACTAGTAAGCCTCCTGGAACAATCGAGTTTGAATAGTATATAAAATGTCGAAAAGTCGCTTAAATAGGCGACTTTTTTGATATTCAAAATGCCTGTGAAAACATTTTGAAAACATAGATGCTCATTTTTGACCGTTATGAAAATATTTAGCTCTGTTTTTTACCAAAATGTTCCCAGTGGTTTGGAGGTTGGAATTTCTCAATTTTTACAAAATATGGCTTAGAAGTGTATAACTTCTAAGCCACTAGAAACCTTTTACTCGTGAAAACATGTTATAGCTTTACATAATTTTTTATCTTTTGAACGCATTGCTAAAATCATTTCCAATACCTACACCATCATTTTCTCATCATCAGAATCAATAGATGTCCCATGAGCTTGGTAAAGTGAACCAATTCGTCATGAAGACTTCTGAAGGCATAGGGACTTCCATAAATAACGATCTCCTTATCAAGATTTTACAGGATATATCAATTGATTTCTAACATACAAATTGATGTTATTGAATTTTATTCTCGTAATCTTGCGATTGGTGGAAAACATCATCAATAAATACTTCATTTTCTTCTACTCGATAAAGGATAAAGTACTTTGAGCTTTTTAGATAAAATTTTCTATATCCTAAGCTTCGCAAGTTATTATTTGTACAAAGTTGAAATGATTCTGCAGCAGATTTTAGTAGATTTTTTGCATCATCTATATCATTTAAAAATTTTAGAGCTGCTTGTTTATTTTTTAAATGTTCAAGCAGATAAACAACAATTGAGTCAATATCTTGCTCTGCAATAGAAGTAATATTAATTTTATAATTCATATTTGGCTCTAATGCTTTCTAGCACTGAATCTGCATCTTTATAATTCCCATTTGCTGCTTCAGTTTTTGATAATGCAAGTCTTTCTAAGATTTGTTCTTCTGTCATAGCATTAAGAGAAGTAGGTTTATTTAATTTTTTGATTTCAAAAGGTATACCTTCATAGGCGATTGCCTGAGTTAAAAACATTCGGATTGCACTTGTTGTATCTGTACCTAATTCTTTAAATAGTGTGTCCGCTTTTGATTTTAAATCATCATCAATTCTGACTTGAATAGTTGCCATAATAAACACCTCCGTCTATATTATATGCAAAAAAATCATGAAGTATACAAAAACATTGCTAAATCATTACAAATGCAATACTATAAGCTGTTAAATGAATTTTAAATAAGATAATTTTTCATTTACATCCTTATATTCTTTTGGATGATTGTCAATGTATTGATGTTTCTTAGATAAAACTTTTATGATTTTAGATCTAGCACCAATACAAACTTCATCATTATTTAAATGAAAGATGATGGTTTTAATATGTTTGATTCTTTCTAGAAATGACTTTAACGCCTGTTTTTAGAAGTTTGAACCATTTTGTTTAGAGGTTAAAAATTATCGATGTTATTTAGAATCCCACTGTTCTAGGCATAGAGAAAGGAGATAGACCAGGTTTGATCAATCCCCTTATTTACTATCTTGAGATTTTGTGATTCGTTTTAGATTCGATATAAATGTAGAGCCGTATACGAGACCCGTACGTGCGGTTCAATTATCCAGAATTCTGGATAATTGAACTTATCCCGAATTATGTATTATCCCGAAAAACAGGTTTTCACTATAGAAAATCAAGTAAAATTCGGGATAATTTTTTATTTAAGTGAGTATAGTTTCTTTAAAAGTTCTTCATCATCAAAGTCATAATTATTAGTGCTACTATCTATGATATTAATCACAGGTAAAGCTGCATTGATAGCCTTCCGCTTCATTTCGGTATCAGCGTTGGCATAAAATTCTCTAGTGGTATTAATTTGTGCATGACCTAACCATTCAGATACCAAAGGAAGAGGCATACCATTACGATAAAGATGCATGGCTCTAGAATGGCGAAACATATGGCAATATATATGCCTTGGAAATTTTGAATCAACATTATTGGCCATGATACAATATCGATCGATTAATTTTTGGACTGTATCAGGATTCATTTTTGTTCGTTCTCCATGATGAAGTGTAAAAAAGACATAATCGTCGCTATTTAAATCATAATCGTCCAAATATCTTTTAAGATGTTTGACGGTTTTATCCATTATTGGAACTATGCGCATTTTTTTTCCTTTTCCGTAGATAGCAATATGTGGAGATGATTCTAACGAGATATCTTTTATTCTTATGTTTAATAATTCCTGTATTCGAGCTCCTGTGTCGTATAAAGTAATCATCATTGCGAGGTTTCTTCTATCTTTAATATTTGATTGGTTAGGTTGGTTAAGAAGAAGTTCTAATTCTTTCTCACTGAAGAAATCAATAACAGTTCCTTTAGTTACTGATTTTATTGGAATTGTCATAAGTTTTAGGTAAATATCAATTAACGTTATATCGTGATTAGCTGAATACTTGTAGAATGATCTTATTGCAGCTAATTTTAAATTTCTTGTTTGAGCTGACCAGTGATATTCGTTTTCTCCATATTCAAGAAATGATTCAACAAGTTCAATAGTCGTATCATTAAAATCAAAGTCTCTGAGTTTGATACCCAAATAATCTTTAGCGAAATCTAAGAATTGATTCATACAAATCTTATAATTCTTGATAGTATGGTAGCTTGCTCCTTTTTGATTCGGCAAAAAAATTTCAAAGTAATCTCGAATTGTTTTAAAATATTTTAGTTCTTTCTTTTTCATTGCGATACCTCTGGAATAATCGATTCCATCTTTTCCCAATCAATAGCTTTTGAATTTTTTAATCTATCGGGTAATAAATGGATATAATATGCAGTTTCTTCAAAACTAGAATGTCCCATATAGGAACTCATATATGGCAATATATTATTTAAATCTTTTCCTTCATCAATAAATTTCATCATGAGTGTTGTAGCAAAACGATGCCGTAAATCGTACACTCTAACTCTAGCTGTATTAGATGGGTCTTTAACTTCTTCCCATAATTTTAAAAATTCTGTTCTGAGCCAAGTTGATTTATAACAATCAAATTTAGGTGAACTAAACAGATAAGGGCTGTTCATTTCAAATAAAGAAGCCTTTCTCATATAATCTTTGATCATTTCAGAAATATCATCAGATATCGGTAGGATTCTCTCCTTATGTGTTTTATTTTTTCTTATGAAAATCGTTTGATTGTTTAAATTGATGTCACTTATCATTATTTCTCTTCCTTCGTTAGGCCTAAGTCCACAATAAAAAATCAAACGATAGATAATAGATATAACGAGTTTCTTGTATGATTTAGGATCTTGAATACTAATTCTAATAGCTATATTAAATAAGTCGCTAAGTTCCTGGTCAGTGAAAATATATGGAACATATCGTTCTGTTTTAGGGGTAAAACTCGTATCTAAAATAAACTCACAAACACCTAACGAATAGACAAATATAGTAAACTGTCTGAGATTAGACATCCTTGTTTTGAAACTATAGCTTTTTTCATTAGATCTTGTGATGCACCAAGGAAAAACCATTTCCTTGGTGATGATTATTTCATTTGGATAAGTATTTCTAAGATATCTTGAAAAATCCTTTATATAGTATCCTGGATTTCTGATGTCTAAGCCAAGACTACTACGATATTCAAGATAATCGTCCGTATATTCCCAGCAATACTTCATCGTTCATCACCTATTACATCATTAAAACATAGTGTGCATTTTCTTAGACCTTCTACATCTAAATCAATATATTGTCTAGTTGATTTTAATGATTGATGGCCAAGTATTTGAGATACGGTATAAACAGATTGATTAGCCTTTATCATTTCTGTCGCAACCATTCTTCTAATCCCGTGTATTGTATTTTTACCACCAACCGTTACGCCTGCATTCATAGCTCTTCTTCTTAAAATATTATTTATCGATACGCCACTATTAAATCCTTGAAATGGAGCCAAAGATCTAATGAATAGCTTGTCAGATTTAGTGCAAGGTCTTCCATTCAAAACATAATCAGCTAATGCTCCACAAATATTATCATTAAGCGGCAATTTTAAGTAAGAATTGTTCTTTCCTTGAATGATTACGATTTCTTTATTTTTCCAATCAATATCAGAAATTCTAATATTAATGATATCTCCGGCTCTAATCCCTGTAGTGCAAGCTAATACGATAATTGCGTAATCTCTTTTACCCATGGCACTGTTTCTATCAACTGTATCTAGAATCTTCGCAATGTCGTTTACATCTGCGGCTTTTCTAATTTTTTCGTTTTTCACTCTATTCACCTTTATCAGATGTGAAATATCATCAAAAACAAGATTATTATCAACAAGACTTCGCATATATTTAGATAAGGCAGTAGCTACTTTATCAATAGTTCCAGGCGAAACTAAAGATACAATTTTTATGAACGATATGATGCACTCATAAGTTATGTCCTGATATGTATAAATTCCATTTTCTATCAAAAAATTCGAGAATTTATCAAGTGTCTTTTTTTCGAAGTTTATATTACGAAGATTTAAATCTCTAGTTTGAATATAGCGGTCAATGGAATCGGTAAAAAAATTAGTAATTGTGTTATCGTTTGACATTTTAAACTTCCATTCAAAACGTCCTGTTTCTACTACTTCTTCAAGAATTTTCAGACCTCTTAAACGTTTATTAAATGTGCTTTTACTAAATTGACCTGTTTCTAGGTAAGATTGATATATTTTTTCAATCTCTTCGTTAACAGATCTGTCATAATAATCTTCTCCAACTCGTTTATATTCTATTAGAATTGGATTGAAATGAGTTTCACGATACTGTTCTTTATAAGTATCATTTCCTAATGCATCAAAAAATGCATTCATAGCTGAATTAATAGCTTCAGTTATCAGTACTTTCATTATGATTACCTCCTGAAGCCATTATAAAAAAATTATCCCGAATTTTACTTGATTTTCTATAGTGAAAACCTGTTTTCGGGATAATACATAATTCGGGATAAGTTCAACGGGAGGGGCAATAATCTTTGTATTATTCCTCTACCCTATTAAAGGCTATTGATTGATTATGATATAGCTGTAAAACATTGAATGGCTACTAAAATTATTTTTTAGTTGGATAATTAATTGTTCACTCAATATATTCATCGTTGCTAATCTTACCACTTTTTAGATTGGATTTTTTGTATCCATGCTTCTAAAAAATCATCAAAAAGATTTGTGTTCAAATCAATTAAATAATGCTTTTCATTATCTATTGTTTCTTTTTTTATAATGAAATCGGTTGTTCTGTGCCAATCGAGTAATGTAAAAACAAAATCAAGTGCTCCGGTATGATCGTCCATATTTAAATACATAGAATTGATATGTAGCGCCTTACTTATTTTTTCTAACATGTCTTTACGTGGAACTCTGGTTCCGTTCTCATATTGTGAAATACGAATTCTTCCATTTTCATCTGCTGAAAGCCCGGATTTTTCGGCTAGTTCGGTTTGTGTTAAACCTCGAAATTGACGGACAAATCTTATTCTCTTTCTGTCAAGATATTGACCTTCTTCGTTTGTTAAATAGTCTAATGTTAGGGCTTCTGGTGCATATGACTTTGGAATCGTTTTTAATAAAGTTGGTAGTGTTCTTTAATAGATAGATTAAATTTCCTTCATATTCTTTATCATCGAGTGCATCATCAAAAATAGAACCTTTTTCTAAACCATTCCATCTAGTGCAAAATATGCGGGAATTGTACACTATATGTTGATCGGCCATGCACTTTTACCTGCACCTTTTTTGATTCCACATGAACAGGCATCAATTGGTTTTATTTTTAAGTGTTCTTTTTGATTCGTTTTTCACTTAGCTTATTTTAGTTAGATATTTCTTTAAAAGAAAAGCACAGAAATAAGGAAAAGTATATATGTTATTAGATAATCCAATATTACCCGATATGAATTTAATACCAAATTGAATGTCAGGATAGTGATTACTGGCAATCAAAGTACGTAAAGATCTTGCAGTTCCATTTGTTGCTTTTACTTCTACTGGAATTAGATTCTCTTTGTTTCGAACAAAAAAATCTTGTTCCAAAGTTGAATTGTCTTTTTTATAGTAGTACAGATCATACCCTGCTTTCACTAAGGCTTCTCCCACTACGTTTTCATAAAGAGCACCTTTATATACACCTAAATTTTTATTTACTCGTAGGTTTTCTTGGGCTTCATCATCTAACATAGAGACTAATAAACCGGAGTCTGCAAAGTATATCTTATACTTTGATTCGTCGTAGTTTCCTTTTAGAGGAAGTTCCGGGAATTGCATACAGTAACAAATATTTATGATACCGGCATCTTTTAACCACTCAATACATCCACGATAATCTCTAAATCTAGCATTGGATGCAACTTTTGTGATTTGGAATTTTTTATTGTCTTTTGCTAATTGGACAGGAATATGATTAAATACATTTGTGATTCGTGTTTGGTCCATTCCATCAGCATATTTTCTTATATCTTCTTTATAATCGGCAATAAGTTGTTTCTGAATGTCAATAGAGCCCTCAAATGTTCCTTTTTCGATGTATTCTCGAACAACTGCTGGCATACCACCTAAGATACAGAAGTCCAAAAACAACGAAGAATAGATAGACATTTCAATTTCATTAAATGATTTTAATTGAATCATATGCTCTAACATTTCCTGAATAGTCGATTCATCGTAACCTTTGGCCCATAGAAATTCTTCAAAATCCAAAGAAAACATTTCGTAATCTGTTTTATATCCAACACTATTGCTTTCGATACTTTGGTAGTTAATACCTAAAAGAGAGCCACTACATATTACATCAAAACGTCCATCTATTTTGAAAAATTTGAGTGATGTAGCAATATCTGGAAAATCTTGCAACTCATCAAAAATAATAAGTGTATCATTTTCGATAAATTGTTTAGATGGATCAATCCTAGATATATTTTTAATGATATCTTGCGCTTTATAGCCGTCTGTAGTAATCATTTTATAATTTGGTTCTTCTACAAAGTTGATATAAATAATACTTTTATAATTTAAATGACCAAATCGTGTGATGGATTCTGTCTTGCCAACTTGTCTTGAGCCTTTAATAATCAATGGTTTCTTATTTGGATCTGTTTTCCAATTTAACAAATAATTATCTATTTTTCGTTTCAAATATGTCATCGTATATCAGCTCCTTTGCTTATAAGTATAAATAAAATTAATGAGTTAAACAACAGAAAATCACAAAAAAATAGGATGTTTATAAATTGCTTGCACATTTTAATAGGATGTTTATCAGGAGTTATCACAAAACAAGTAGTATTGTAGATAGATGATATGTTAATAAAGAATTATCTGACTTATTCGAAATGATACTAATAAATAGGAAAACAAAATAAATTCTAGTTTTCTTTCATGGTATAATTAGAGTCAAATAATGAGTTAGTAGGTGATAAGTGCATGAATGATTACAGAGGATTATTGATTAAGAAACAACGAAAAGAGTTAGATATATCATTAGAAGCTTTATCACATGGGGTTTGTTCTCCTTCATATCTTTCTAAGATTGAAAATAATATCTTGGTCGCAAATGGTGATATATACAATTTGTTGTTTAAAAAATTAGGGATTTCTACGATGGATACAATTAAAGAAGAAAGCATTAAACAAATGTTGGATCTTTTCTTTAAATACTATATGTCATCAGATTCAAAAATATTTAAGGTAATGGATGAATTGTTGGAATATAAAGATGAGGTTGTGTCATCCTGTTTATTTGTTCAATATCAATTGTTTTTACTGTATGCTTCCGAAATGAATTCTCAAATCAATATATCACTTGCTGAAGTGGAAGCGTATTATTCATACATGGATGATTCGCAAAGAGAATATTTTAATTTGTTTAGATTATCTTCTGGAAATATGGAACTATCTGATAATGAGGAATGGATATTTATACGAAGGTTGAAGGCCAAAGCCAATCTATATGCGTGTCAAAAAAATACTTTTGCGGCATACGATCTGTATAAAACATGTTTAAATTATGCGGTGGAATTAGGCAATAAAAAATTGATTGCGGAAATCCTTTGCTCATTAGGATGGCTTTGTCTTGATATAGATTTAAATCAAGCTGAAAAATATTATACAAGTGCAGCTCAGTATGACTCACAATATAGGATGTTGGCTTTTTTTAATCTAGGAGCAACTATGATACAGCATAAAGATTGTATGGAAAAGGGAAATCAATATTTAAAGAAAGGATTAAAATCATGTACGGATGACTTTTTTGCAGTCAAATATAAAGAAGTTTTATTTGTATATGAGATTCTAAAAGAAAATGTTGGAGATGCGAAAAAATTAATCAAAGAATTAGATGATTCTAAGTATATTGATGTTTTCTCTATGATGCTAAATGAGGATTATCAATTGAATGTAGGCTATCAGAATCGATTAAAAGAATTAAAGAATGATTCTTCTTTGTTTAAATTCTTATTCATAAAAAATTGTGAATACCTGCATAAATATAAAGAGATTTGTGTCGCAAATAATTTTATTTAATATTAGTTTTGTGCAAGATTACATGATAAATTGAACTTAATATGGACAAGAAACCCATTTATTTCTCAATGACAGTTTCTTGTCTTTTTTTTGGCCTTGAAAAATAATAACCCTAAGGAAAAGGGGTTATTTATGTTTAAACTTGTTCAGAATCATAAAGGATTATATTTTATTTCGCTTATTCTCATTGTTTCATATTCAGGAGTGGATCTATTGAAATCAATCTTAATGAGCTATATATTTGATGATCATCTTCTGGATTCAATTTCAAGCCTTATAGTGATCGTATTGATATTTTTAGGTGTCTATTTAATTGTTTCCACTTTACAACAATATGTAGTAGAGGTGTTGAAGAATAAAATACGTTATAGTCTTAATCAAAATTTGTATCAATCGTATGCTTCCAGAAATATAGAATCGTTTCAAAAAAAGGATAGCAGTGAGATATTGAATGAATTTAATAATGAAGTGAATGTGGTGATTGATAATTATGTTTCTTCAAAATTAAATGTGTTCTCATTAACCATTTCATTGATATTGGGAAGTCTATATATCGCAAATCTAAGTGTAGAAATATTCATGTTTCTGCTCTTTTGTGCTTTTATAACAATTTTAATAAATAGTATTTTTAAAAACAGTTTAAAGAAGAATCAAATGAATTATTTGGATTCAATGAAGCAATGGCTTTGTTCTATTAAAAATCTGTGTCGTTGTTTTAATGATATAAAGATTTTAAATTTAGAAAAAGTATTTTGTGACGGTCTGGACATTGAGAATAAGAATTTAGAACAAAATACCTTAAAAAACAATGGATTTATAAAGATACTTTCTTCTTTAAATTCTTTTATTTCTCAAGCCATGTTTTTTTTGACATTGCTCTTTGGAATTGTGTTAATACATTATAATCGATTAACAGTGGGACAATTATTAGGAATTGCACAAGCTAGTAATATGGTAATCATGCCAATCGTTAATTATGCAAATCTTCGAAACATGATTCAATCTTCTAAACCGGTTCTACAAAAGCTGTTGGATAGTTCAATGTGCTATGCAGAAAATGAACCCATTATTTTTGATGAACAAATTCATGATATTAAGATTAAGCATTTAAGTTATTCTTATGGTGTTCGTCAAATATTGGATTTAAATAATTTGGTGATTGATCATGGGAAAAAGTATTTAGTCATTGGTAAAAGTGGTGATGGTAAGAGTACGTTTTTAGACATTTTAACAAAGCAGAAGAAAGCAGGTGGCATTTATGTGAACGATAAGGATTTGAAGGATGTTCAATTTAGCACCTATGCCGATAAGTTTTCTTATGTGAATCAAAACAATGACTTATTACCGTTTTCCTTTGAACAAAATATTACTTTAGGAAGGAAAATGAGTAAATATTCCTTGAAAGATTTAGTAACTATATTTAATTTAGAATCAATATTTGATAAGGAAAGAGACAATCTTGATTTTGAACATTTGAATTTAAGCGGTGGAGAGAAACAACGTATTTGTTTGGCAAGAGCAATGTACAGAAATAAAAAATGGCTTTTCTTGGATGAGGCGTTTTCTGCAATCGATAAAGCAAATTCAGATCGAATACATCAATTCATTTTATCCAATCCAGATATTACAGTATTGTCTATAGAACATAAAGTAACAAAAGAAACAGTTTCTTTATATGATAAAGTCTTATTATTTGAAAACAAAAAGATTGTATCTATGGATGTGGAAGAGTACTTAAATAGTAGCTTTTAAAAGAGAATACGTGTGAAGTGATTTAAACTATATTTAAATTCATTCTCAGGTATCTAGCTGCTACCAAAATGATACCAATAAAAATAATTAAGATATATAATACATGTTAATTGTAAATAAATACTGTTATTTGCGTATATATAGTAAACAAAAATGATTATGTTATAACTTTCTTTTCCGAGTTCGAATAGTAGTATTTGGCTTGGGCGTTGTCAAAAAGCCTTTATTTATCGGTGCTAGCCACGTAATTATTATTCCCTGGAAGATTTTTGCAACACTTTTGCGACCATTTGTCGAAAAATCATCTTTATCAACAATAAATTCAACATCTGGATCTGCCATAAGATCACCATTTAAAACATAATTATGAGCCATTACATATCGATTCTCGTCAAACATTTCAATGTTTAAATCCATAAAGTGTGGAGTTGAATATTTCATGTATATTGCATCACCGGTAAGTATTGGTCTAGCAATATTTTCAAAAAGCTTATAGTTTTCGTGTTCAATATCTTCTTTTGTTAGCATGATTAATTTCTCCTTGTAGATTGGTTCTAATTGCTCAATCATTTCATGAGCTGCACTTTGAATATTGTTTAGAATTTCTTTTAATTCTTTTGGATCATTGTTTGCATAGCTTGCAATGTAACCAAAAGAGTATTCAGAAGTATCTAATCCAAAGTGGTCACAAATAACAAAAGCCAACGATTCTGCTTCTATTTCTCGTTGGCTTCGATCTTTATCTGTTTGTTTATGAAGTATGCTTTGAGCATATTCGTGTATTAGTGTTTTTGTGGTATGGATATCATCTAAGTCCTTATTTACAACAATTTGATCTGTAGTAGGGGAATAATATCCTTTGGCACCATTTGCTAGATTAGAGTCTTCGGACTTGTTTTTAAATTCGATTGGAATCTTGCTAGCTGATTTAATTGCTTCTATCATGGCGAGAGATTCTTTATTAGAACCTTTTAAATCTGAAATTACTTCAGGAAGGGGGCGCCTGTGGTTTGTGAAATATCAAATACAATTGTTGTCTTAAAACACTATTTATCGTATTATTTTATAAAATATGATCCGTTGACTTTTTAATCCTGGAAGAAAACTAACGGATTTTTTGTGCTTTTTGACGTACAAATGGTGGTGTACCCTTTTAAATAACATAACGTGTACTACTTCGTTATTTAACAGGGTAGATGTCAATTGCACAATGAATATAAGAATTTACTGGTAGGAAGTTTTAATTCGCTTATTATTCATATATACTTTATTCAGAAAGATAAGTCGGAAGTTGCAGAATTGATAAATTTACCTTTCGAAGAAAAAACAGTAACCTTGTATAAGAATAAAAAAACAAGCATTATCCATCAATTCAAATATAAGGTAAAAAAGAGTATCAACCGACGAGGAGAAAAATAGATGAATATTACAAGTCTTGAAATTGCACAGGCAACAATGGATATGTTCTTTTGTTTGTTCTGTCTAATAATCTTTGTTTCAATTAAAGCAAATAATCCAAAACAGAAGAGTATGAGGATGTTCGTTCGATTATTTCTTATTGCTACAGTTCTGTTTTTTGGAGAGACTTTGGCCTATATTTTTAGAGGTAACCTGGGTCCTTTTAATATTTTAGTAACTAGAATTGCGAATCTTATGGTATTTGCTATGAACATAGCAATGGCAAATACCTATGTTAGGTATGTTAGTTCTGTTTTTGTTGAAAAAGGTGCTGAAGTAAGTGGCAATAGTGTTAAAATTGCCAATATCTTTTCGTGCATTAATATTTTCATTGTTGTGGTTAATTTGTTTTATCCATGGATGTATTATTTCGATGAGGCAAATTATTATCACAGGAATAATTTCTGGTATGTATATACACTAATATCACTTGTCGTCATTTTTATAGGAGCAGGTATAGCGTTTAAGTATAGAAAGTATTTGGAAAAACGAAGCTTCATTTCAATGATGCTGTTTTCGTTTATTCCAATAATTGCAACAGTTGTACAGTCCTTTATTTATGGATTTTCTATAACCAATTTAGGACTGGGAATAGGTTCATTCGTAATGTTTGCTGCATATATGTATGATTGGTCTCATAATGGGGATGAACATACGAATATGATTAATAACAGCAGATTTGATGCTGTTATTATGCTTATCATAATGCTACTTAGTATGAGTGTTTCCATCATAGCATGTGTGAATGGGATTCAACAGGTAACTAAGGAAAACTCTGAAATACAGAGCAGAACAATTGCACAGATGGTTTCAGCAAAGATTGAGAAAGAATTTATTAAGCCAATTACTGTTTCTCAGACGATTAGCAGTGATATTGATATAAGAACCTACATAGAGGGGAAAACCAGAGAAGAGGCGGAGAGTGTCAAAGACGATATGACTAATCGTTTGGTATCCATTGGTAATGAATTTGATTATAAAATGGTATTTGTTGTTTCGGATAAAACAAGAGCATATTATACATATAATGGAATAAGTAGGTATCTTGATGTTGAAAATGACAGCCATGATATATGGTATAAGGATTACTTGGATTCAGGGAAAAGATATATAGTTAATGTTGATACTGATGAAGATAATAACGGGAGCCTTACGGTGTTTATTAATTACGGTATTTTTGACACGAATGGAGACATTTTGGGGGTATGTGGTGTCGGAGTTGATATGAATGACCTTGTAGACATACTTGCCAGGTTCGAGGAAGAATACAATATCAAAGTAGATTTAGTTAATCATGATGGACTTATACAGGTTGATACGGATGTAAGTTCTATAGAAACAAGCTACTTGGATAATTCATATTTTGGCAATGTATCAGATGATGATTTTTATTATCAGTTATCGGAGAATGGCTGTTATATGACCAAGTATCTCGAAGGATTTGATGGGTATATAGTAATAAGAGATAAGAATCCTGTTAAATTGAATGTAAATAAAATTATACTTCCAATTGTTTTAATCTTTGTTGCAGGCGTATTAATAATGGCAACTTCATTTGTTATTATTAGTATGAGAGAGAAGAAGGCAAAGGATGCATACAACAGAAGATATGAAGCATCTATAAAGGACAATCTTACAGGCTTATATAATAGACGAGGGTTTGAAGATGACTGTGAAATAATCAAGAAAAATAATAACTTAATAGAATACGTTCTTATTATGATGGATTTGAATGGTTTAAAAGCAGTTAATGATAATATTGGTCATGAAGCAGGGGATGAGTTAATTATTGGCGCTTCGAAGTGTATGGATAATGCATTCTCAGGTCTTGGTAGGACATATCGTGTAGGTGGCGATGAGTTTGTTGCATTACTGAGAGGAACGAGAGAAGAAGCACAGGATGCAGTTAAGACATTTGATTATTTAACTGAAAACTTCCAGGGAAATCTTATTTCTGAACTTAGTGTGTCTAAGGGAGTAGTTGTTTGTTCAGAACATATAGAACTTAATTTTGAAGAAATTAAAGCAATGGCTGATAAGTTGATGTATGCAGATAAGGATGAATATTATAGACGAACAGGAAAAGATAGAAGACGAGTTTGATTTATAAATTGAAATTTAAGGAGTAATTATGCAATGTCATTAAGTTAAGAAATGGCATCTTTGAGAGGAACACAAAAAATGTGCTCCTCTTTTTTTTATAGAAAATTTGAATTATTTTTTTACAATCATCTTATGATTGCATTCAGGGCAGTGCATCATATAGTTTTCTTCAGGTTCATTTGGAA
>OLRP01000464.1_pt1 | contig 37173 bp, 37 predicted proteins | sample 1672401 | NCBI WGS metagenome assembly OLRP01 (sample SAMEA3136682, study PRJEB25190) | human gut metagenome | reverse complement strand
ATATCCTGATTCCTGGTATCATGGAGCATATCGAACGTGCCGGAATCCATTCCGGAGACAGTATTTCCGTGTACCCGGCACAGAGCCTTGATGACCACGTAAAAGCAACCATCGTAGACTACACCAGAAAACTGGCACAGTCCCTGCATGTCATCGGACTGATCAACATCCAGTTCATCGTCTGCGGCGAAGACGTATATGTCATCGAAGTAAACCCACGTTCCAGCCGTACCGTACCGTACATCAGCAAAGTGACCGGAATTCCGATCGTACCGCTGGCAACCAGAGTGATCCTCGGCAAAAAATTAAAAGAACTCGGCTATCCGACCGGACTTGCACCGGAAGCAGACTATATCGCGATCAAAATGCCGGTATTCTCCTTCGAGAAGATCCGCGGTGCTGATATCAGCCTCGGCCCGGAAATGAAGTCCACCGGAGAATGCCTCGGTATCGCAAAGACCTTCAACGAAGCACTCTACAAAGCATTTATCGGTGCCGGCATCAAACTGCCGAAGCATAAAAATATGATCATGACACTGAAAGATGCCGACAAAGAAGAGGGGATCGAGATCGCCAGAAGATTCGAGAAGATCGGATACCGCATCTACGCAACACGCGGCACCGCAAAAGTACTGCAGGAAGCAGGCGTAAATGCGATCCGCACCAACAAGATCGAGCAGGAGTCACCGAACCTCCTCGACCTGATCCTCGGCCACAAGATCGACCTTGTCATCGATACCCCGTCCCAGGGCGTAGAGCACTCCAGAGACGGATTCCTCATCCGCAGGACAGCCATCGAGACAGGCGTTAACGTCCTGACCGCTATGGATACCGCCAGGGCACTCGTGACCAGCTTGGAGAACACCGATATCAAGAAACTGACCCTGATCGATATCGCAACCGTGAAAAATATCTAAACAAAAAGATGATTACAGGGATTATTTTATCTTGAAACTCTGTACATCTGAAATACGGTATAGCCAAAAATCATAGCAGGAGAGCATCGTGTAGAAAAAAACACGAAAAAGAAAGAAAAATATTGCCGGAAAACTATTGAAAACGCAGAGAAATTTTGTTATAATAAAAAAGCTGAATAACAAGCAATTCATTCATACTAATTTGGCTTCTTGCATCCCCAAACTGCAAGAAGCAGCTTTGTGAAAGCAAGGCATCAGGAAGAGAAAAAAAGAAATATATGTAAAGCAAAAAGACACGAAGAAGAACAAATGCTTTTTCGTGTCTTTTGCTGTGGAAAAGAGGTAACTTTTAATTTGGATGTTTTCAAGAAAAGAAACAAAAAGGTTGACACACATCACATACACAAGTATAATAAACACAAACAAAATCAACACATCAAATCTTATTCGATATTCTATGCCATTCGGCAGGAAAATTCAAACATTAAAGACCTGCACGAAGCGGCAATAAACAGCAGTGATCCAGTCCTGGCAGCTTCGTGCCAAAAACAGAAGAAAAGGAGCGAGGCTTATGGGGCAAAAAGATATTACAGAAAAGGTATTGGAAGATTATAATGATGTTTTTGCAGATATCATAAATGGATTACTATTTGGCGGGGAACAGGAGATTAAACCGGAAGATCTGGAAAATACAACCGTTCATGCACAGTATAAGGCAGAAGATGACAAGGTTCATGAACTGGAGCGTGATATTGCAAAATACTGGAAGGATGAGAAGGTGGAACTTGCAATCTGTGGAATTGAAAATCAGAGTATCGTGGAGAAGAATATGCCGTTTCGCATCATTGGATACGATGGGTCGGCATATCGGAATCAGTTACAGCAGGAAAGAAGAAAAATGCTACCGGTGGTGACAATTGTATTGTATTTCGGGACAGACAGGCATTGGAACAGCAGAAAAAAGATCAAAGAACTGATGGAAATACCTAAATGTCTGGATAGATATGTAAATGATTACCAGATGCATGTTTTTGAGGTTGCATGGCTGACAGAAGAGCAGATCAGTCACTTCCGCAGTGACTTTAAAGTAGTGGCGAATTTTTTTGTACAGAAAAGAAAAAACAGAGATTATATACCGGATGATCCAACAGAGATCCGGCATGTGGATGAAGTGCTGAAGCTTTTGCAGGTCATGACAGGAGATAGACGTTATGAGGAAATTTTCAGGAAAAAGAAGGAAGGGGTGCACAGTATGTGTGATGTGGCAGAAAGGTTAGAGCAAATGGGTATTGCCAAGGGAATCGAGATTGGCAGGAGTGAAGGAAGAACAGAAGGAAAAATCGAAGGCAAGATCGAAGGCAAAATACTGGTATACAGGAATTTGTGCCGGGAAGGTTTTGATGAGAAAGAAGCCAGGAGACTTACGGAGTTGCCGGAAGATGTGAGTTTGGAACAGTAAAAATTAGCATTAAAAAAACTGCATCCGTGGAAAAATCCCAAAAGTTGATGCAGTCAGGGATGTTCTGTCCGGGCTGCCTTACCCGGAAAAACCGTGCAGGTGAAACGGAATATTTCCACCGGAGTGTGGTCTGCATGACTGTTGGAAAAGCACCGCATGTGATCCTAGGGCAGGAAATGCTGAAACCGAGGGACGGAGCGGAAAAGGATGAAGGGGAGCTGACCGGAGGAAAACGCCTGGTCGAACAGCTCAGAAAAAGACATGGTCACTTTGCGGATGTGATCGTGGCAGACGCATTGTACCTGAATGCACCATTTATCAATACCATAAAGGAAAATGGACTGGAAGCAGTCATCCGGCTAAAAGATGAGAAGCGTCTGATCTTTCAGGACGCCGGGGGATTTTTCAATCGGGGGGAAGGAGAAAAAGAGATCGTTTCAACGTGGAAAAAAGACGGTCGAGGTATGGGATATTTCAGGGTTTGAAATTGAAAACTGTCCACACAGGCTGCGGGTAGTGAGATACCATGAAAGCTGGCAGGAAAGAGGGAAGAAAGCAGAGAGATGGATGTGGCTGGTAACAACGCTGGAACAGACAGCCCCTGAGATCTTATGGGAGATGATGAACCGTAGGTGGGATATCGAAGAGAATGGGTTCCACCAGTTAAAGACGTACTACCATGCAAAGCACTGTTACGGCCATGCGGCAGTGGAAGTGATATTTAACCTGATGATCATAGGGTTCAATATGAGGGAGCTGTACCTGTACCAGAGGATCCAGAGGTTTGAAGAAAGCGGGATCACACGAAAGAGCGTGAGCCGGATGTCGGAGAAACAAATTTCTTATAAAAATACATGAAACGAAAAGCGAAAAGCGAAATCTCTGATAGTGCAGAAAAAGCATTGAAGTTGCAGACAAGATTTGTTATAATAAAGATGCCTGTAAGACAGGTAATTCATTCATACTTGAGCAGCTTCCTGTATCCTGCAAGTACAGGGAGCTGCTTTATGAAAGCAAGGCAGAGGAAAGAGAAAAATAAGAAATATCTAAAAGAAAGGTACGAAGAAGAACCAGGTTCTTTTTCGTGCCTTTTCTTTTACAAGATCAAGAGCTGTTTCGTCATAAAAAAATCAAAAAACAGGAAAAAACAGGGAAAAACACTTGAATAATAAAAAACAGCAAAAAATGATAAAGAAGGTGAAAAGAAAAAAAGAGATGTGGGGAAAATAAGAGAACAGGAATAAGATTTCAAAAGTATTTGAAATACCGGATTTATGAAAGGAGAAATCAAAAATGAAAACGAAGAAAATATTGGCAGGAGCTTTGGCTGCTGCTGTAGTAGCAACATCACTTCCGGGAATGGGCGTTCCGGTGTTTGCGAGGACGGAGTATCCTTTGCCTTACGAAGCTGCTGATAAGTATACAGCGACAACTCCATTTGCTTTCCCAATGGAAGTAAATACAACAGCAACTTTAGAAGCGGAACGGGCAACGTCTTTGCATAATGATACGACTAGTGATCATAATTCGCAGGAAAACGCTACTTATCCGATGAAAGTGGTACTTGATGATGATGGTGTGACAGCGATTCATGATATGGCTTCTGGTGGAAGGGATTATGCAACTTATGCGTATACGGCAGAAGCTGGTCTGTATGAGGTAGTGGCTAACTGTCAGTGCGGTGGTTTCAATACCATGGTTTTATCAGAGGAAAACAACAAGATTCAGCAGGTTTCAGTAAAAGTAGCGAAAACAAAAAATGACAATAATCAGTTGATATGGGGAACATCAAATAAATTTTTATTAGTGGTTAATGAATCCGGTGCTGGTACACTTAAAATTACTTCTGCCGATAATCAGGCTGCACCGCGAATTGATTCCTTGAAGATTACTAAAGCAGTACGCTTTCAGTTTCCAAGTAATGCAAATTCAGCTACTCTGGAGGCAGAAAGCGGCTTTATCACAGATGTCACAAACAATGATGATGAAAACGGAACTTACCCAGCAAAGGTAGCAACAGCAAACTGGACAGACAATGGAACAGGAAACGGATATTTTGTAACTTCAGTAAATACTGGTGATTCTGTTGCATATCTTTATCATGCTGAAAAACCAGGAATATATGAATTTACAGCAAGATATAGAAGTGGTTCTAATGACAATCATTACACATGGTCATCAGATAACGACCAGATTGTAGCTGGAAGTGTACAGGCCGGACATACAAATTCATCAGCGACGCAGACAATGGCATTTAAGGTGGTTGTAAAAGAAGCTGGTGATGGCATTCTGACTTTTGCAGCACCGGAACCTGCTGAATACGTTAAAAATATGGCCATGACAGATAGATTTGACATTACTTTGGTTGTAGATAAGAGTGCTCTGGTAAGTGCAATTGAAGAGGCGGGCAAGCTGAATCTGAGTGAATATGAAGATGCAGGAAAAGATGACTTTACAACAGCCCTGGCTGCTGCAAATACAGTAAACACAAATTATTCAGATACTCTGACTCAGGAAGATGTTAACAATGCTGTTAATGAACTGAACACAGCAAAAGATGCTCTTACTTTAAAGGCAACGACAACAGCTATCCAAATCAAAACACAGCCTGTAAAAAAAGTATATAATCTGGGTGAAGCTGTTGATACAACAGGTTTGGTTGTAGAGGCTGTTAAAGACAATAATACAACTGAGGAATTAGCATCAGATGCCTATACAGTAGCACTTGATTCTACTTCAACAGGAACAAAAACACTGAAAGTAACATTAAAGGCAAATACAAGCCTGATAGCAACTACTGATGTTGAAGTAGTTGACGGAGCAAGTCTTGATGCAAAGGTTACAGAGGCAGAAACAAAAACAGCTGGCAAACACTACACAAAAGCTACGAGAGTTACATTTGATGAAAAACTGACCGCAGCAAAAGCTGTACAGAACGATATCAAAGCAGTAAATGGAGGCAGCACTGTAACGGTTTCAGTTACAGCAGCCAGAGTAGAAGAGGCAACTGCAGCACTGGATAGTGCAATGAATGATCTGGAAGAAATGTATAAAGTCACAGTTCCGGCTGGGGCAGAACTTACCGTTGAAACCGGAGCAGAAAGAGAACCAGGAAGTGACAATGCAAATAAATGGGTTTATGTTCCGGTAGCGACAAAAGTAACAGTTAAAGCTCCAAAAACAAACAGTGAAAACAAAAAATTTGCAGCATGGACATGGGATAAACAGAAGCTTTCTGAATCAAATGAATATGCATTCTATGTAGTTGGTGATATGGAACTTCAGATGACTTATGATGCAAACACAGTCAACGAGAAAGCGGTAGTACTGGTAGGTTCTACAAAATATACGACTGGAAGACGTTCTTTCATCGCAAAACGTTCTGTTTCTAAAAAATGTAAAAAAGTTTTAGAGTATGGTGTTGTTGTTACAGATCAGAAAGGCTGGGATACTTATTATAAAGAAAGAGTAGCTAATTTTGTAAAGGGCAGTACCAGAACAAAATGCTCTAAAAAAGTTGCAGCTACGGGCAATCTTCTTGCTTATAACGGAACATTTGTGGCAAATCTGAGAGTCACAGATAAGAATGAAAAATGGTATGGAAGAGCCTATGTGCGTTATCTGGATGAAAACAATCAGGAACAGACATATTATGCAGACAATGTGATCAAATATTAATTTTTGATAAGAAAGTTGGGAAAAATATGAGAAAATATTATGAAGAACCGGATTTTATGGCGGTTATATTTGAATCCAGTGATGTGATCATGGTATCCGAAGAGGATTGGGTTGAAAATGATGAGGATAGCTGGGAAGAGAGTACAGAAGGCTGGAAATAAGAATGAGAAAGAGAATGATCTATGCTCTGCTTGCTATTTCACTCTTTGCTGTGATGGGAACTGGATGCAGTAAAAAGGCAGAACAGAAAAGCGAGACAACAAAATCAGCAGCACAGACAGAAACTGTCGGAGAAAGCATCGGCGATCAAACAGCCGATACAGAGAAGATGACAGAGTCTGAAACAGAAAAAAAGAAAGAAACACAGACAGAAATGTCAGATAAAAGCAGTGCAGCAGATGCTGATGATAGTTCTGCTGCCACCTCTGCTCAGGATGCACAGGAAGAATTAACAGAAGTAGCTGAGACAGCTGCAGAGGATTCCTGGGAAGACAGTGCGGATGGATGGGATTAAAAAGTAAAATCATGTGATCAAAAGGTCTTTGTCTGAGAGGACAGAGACCTTTTTGACCTTATGATTCTTGGAAACCAGATGATGGCAACACCGGAAATACCTGATTATGAAACAGTATGAGAAAGAAGTTAAGAAAGGAGAATGCATATGAAGTGGAAAAAGATTTTGACAGGAACATTGGCGGCAGCCATGCTTTTCAGTAATGCTTCCGTGGCAAATCTTACTGTCCTGGCAAAAGAAACAGCAGTTGTCAGCCTGGAATCAGCCAGGGAAACATTGGGAACGCTGATGAATGAGGCGATAGAGAAGGTAAATATTGAAAAAGACGGTATCAAATATTCTCAGGCATCAAAGGACGCTGTGATGGTTAAATATGCAGCGGCCCGTAAAGTAAAAAATAATTCCGGGGCAACAGAAGAGCAGCTGGAAGCTGCGATAAAAGATTTAAGAGAAGCGTTAGATAATCTGGAACAGCTCTGTAAAGTGACAGTCGACAAAAGATTTACAAATGATATAAAAGTGACGCTGACAGCAGAACATGCAGAATATGCATCGGAAAACGAGGAGAGTGCAGAATTTTATGTTCCTCTTAAGGAAAAAGTTACCGTAACAACGTCCGAAAAGGATGGAAACACACCGTTTAGCGGTTGGGAAATGACGGTCAATAGCGGAGGATCTTCGGAGGATTCCGGCACAAAAATAGTATCCAACAGCACGGTATATACATTTTATGTAACCGGGGAAACGCATCTTGAGCCTGTTTACAGTGAAACAGATGAGAAGCCGGCAGAAGAAAAGATTGTTTTAAACTGCAGTACAGGGTATCAAACGGATTCTGCATATTTTCTTACAAAACGTGAAATTCCGAAAAAATACAGCGTAGTGGAACACGGAGTTGTTATGACGGACGAAAGAGGCTGGGAAAGATATCAAAACAAGGAAGAAGGCTTTGTAAGAGGTGCAGCCCTGACGAAACGATCCGTAGCAAAACGAAAAGGAAACAGCGGGATTTTTAAAGCAAAATTAAAGTGTGAGAAAAACAAAGTGTGGTATGGAAGGGCTTATATCATCTACACAGATGGAGAAACCACATATACAAAGTACTCAGAAATCATCCGTTATCCTCAGCAATAAGGGCAGGAGAACAACCGGTATGCAAATGCAGGAGATAAAATTAGAGGAAATCGAGCCGACGATCCGAAAAATCTTTGCAGCTGGCGGTGATTTTACTTTTTATCCGAAAGGGACAAGTATGCATCCGTTTGTTGAGCAGGGACGTGATAAGATCACACTTGCACCCGTTCCGGATCAGGTCAGAAAATACGATGTCATACTTTATAAAAGAAAAAATGGTGCATTTGTACTGCATCGGGTAGTCGGAAAAAGAGCAGACGGTTATATATTTCGCGGGGATAATCAGTTTGTGAAAGAGTATGGCATAAAAAAAGAACAGATGATCGGGAGGATGACGGAAATCATCCGCGGTGACAAAGTGATCCGGGTGGATGATGTGAAACAGCGGCTGTGGGCAATACTCTGGGTACATACGGCACTGCTCAGAAGGATCAGAAACCATTGTCATGATATCAGAAGGCAGAGAAGACGGCAGCTTTGAGAGCGTGATCAGAACAGTAAAATGGGACAGGGATGTACGTCTGACGTAGATCCCTGTCCGTGCAGATAAAAGGAGAAGAAACAGGATGAAAATCAGAGGAGACTATATGTTAGATACGATCGGCGGCGAAAAAATAGCAGTGCCGCTTGGTGCAGGCGAAAACAACCAGACCGGACTGATCCGGCTGAATGAAGTCGGGGCGTTTCTGTGGGAAAAGCTGATGGAAGGAACAACAGAAGAGGATCTGGTGCAGGATGTGACAAAACAATATGAAGTGGGGACGGAAAAAGCAGCCGGAGACGTGAAAAAATTTCTGGAAAAACTCAAGAGCCAGGGACTTCTGGAGGACTGAAACATGGCAATGAAACACTACAGGTTTGCAGATATTTCTTTTACGCTGGATGCACGCTATCCCTGGCTGGAGGAGCAGTGCAGAGAGTATGAAACAGAGCCGGGGGCCAAAAGCATCCGCATTGCGGTCACAGAAGAAGAAATTGACAGGGAAAATGTATTTAAAGAGACATATTCAAGAGGATATCTGGAAAGCCTTGCCGTTTACCGGAAGATTTCAGAAGCAGTCCTGGATCACGATGCTTTTCTGTTTCACTGTTCGGCAGTAGCGGTAGATGGAGAAGCCTATCTCTTTACCGCACCGAGCGGAACCGGAAAATCCACACATACACGGCTGTGGCGGGAGCGTTTTGGAGAAAGAGCGGTGATGATCAACGATGACAAGCCACTGATCCGCATGGAAGAAGGAACCTTTTATGTTTACGGGACACCATGGAATGGCAAGCATCATCTTAGCGTGAATCAGAAAGCACCGGTAAAAGCGATCTGTCTGCTGGAGAGAGGAAAGACAAACCATGCACAGCAGATTTCGCCTGCGGAAGCATATCCAGGGCTGTACCGCCAGATTTACCGGCCGCAGAATGACCGGGGCAAGATGCTTAAAACCCTGCAGCTGCTGCACAAGATGGCAGAGTCTGTACCGCTTTATCGTCTGCAGTGTGATATTTCACAGGATGCAGTGCGTGCTTCCTGGGACGCATTTCACAGTCAGACGGACAGGCGGCAGGATGAGTGACTGACTTTTGATGGAACTGCCGGAAATACAGCAGGCAATAAGCAAGGAGAAAATGTTGAGGATGAAAGTGAAAGAAAAGCAGGCAGCACAAAGACAGATAGATATTGACACAGATAGTTTCAAGCTAAAAGACCAGGAAGAAAAACTTCAGGCAGGACGTTACATCGTAGAACTGGTCGGCGCAGTCCTGGCAGGAAGAGAGCCAGATGCAAAACCGGAGGATCTGCCTGTGAAGGCGATTTATCGTATGGCAAAGCTCCATAATCTCGACTGTATCGTTTATGATGGAATGAAACGTATTGCCGGGGAGGCCGATGCGGATCTTATGGAAGAATGGGCAAACCGAAATACGATCTGTGCCGCCCAGGGCATCATGCAGCAAAGAGAAGCAAAAAATCTGGTAAAAGAACTGCCCGCAAGAGGAATCCGTGTACTGCCCTTAAAGGGAAGCATTTTAAAAGAATTTTATCCGCAGGCAAGGTACCGGCAGATGGCAGATGTGGATATCCTGATCGACCGCAAAAACATGGAAAAGGCACATACCGTGATGAAAGAGCTGGGCTATCAGTATAAAGGCGGAGACAGCGAAGATACGGTAGATAAATATTATAAACCACCGTGTGTATCAATTGAGATACACAGTCATCTGATGCATTACCATGCAGAAAACCATAAAAAGTATCTGGATATCTGGGAACGCTGCATGGAAGAGAACGGCGTGTATCATATGAACTGGGATGATTATTATCTGTTTTTGATGGAACATTTTGCAAAACATTTTAATGAATCCGGAAGTGGGATCCGCTTTGTACTTGATATCTATATATTTCTGGAAGCAAAGAAAAAAGAGCTTCATCCGGAATATCTGAAAAAGAAGCAAAAAGAACTCGGGCTGGAAGAATTCTGCCGTGAAATGGAAGAGATAGCATACCGCTGGTTTGACGGCAGACCGGAAATCAGGGACAGCAAATATGAGACGGTAATACTTCTTGCAGGAATTTTTGGCATTAGGCAGTGGGCTTATGCCGGACAGCAGAAAAAATATCTGGAAAAATATAAAAATCCGAGGATCGCAAAAGGAATGTATTTGCTGTGTAGGCTCTTTCCGGATTATCATGCAATGGCGGCACAGTATCCTTTCCTGAGAAAACTTCCGGTTTTGCTTCCGGTGACGTGGATACTCCGTGCACTAAGGCTTATAAAAACCAGGCGAACAGTGATCAGAGGAGAGTTCGGAGCATTAAAGAATAATATAAAATGATGCCAGGGTAAAAAGGTCTAAATCCACATGAGCTTGCTCATAGGTGGATGAAAGACCTTGGGACCCTGGCATCATAAAATCGGAAAAGTAAGAAAGAAATAATGGATACTGAAATTTTTGACAGAATCCAGAAATGAATGTATGAAAAAACAAATCGAGAAGCCGCATTACTCAAAAGCTTCTCGATTTGTTTTTAAGTTTGAGAAATATAAAAATATGGATGTCATTATTATATTACGCTTTTTTAGATTTGTAAAGAGCAAATATACCAAATCCTGCAAAAAATATTGCCAAAGATGTAATCGGCAAAGCAGAACGGGCACCTGTCTGCGGTGATGTCTGGTTTGTACCGGTTAATGCAGTCTTATCACGGTAGATCAGAGCTACGACAGAAGATCCTGCATGGAAATATGCAGCAACCTGATTGTCACTGACCTTCTCACCCTGAAGGACTTCCCATCCATGCTCCGGGCAATAGTAAAGGATGTCAACCTGGATGTTGTCCGTCATATTGTTGGCGACAAAAGTAACTCTGACAGGATTGTCAGCACTTGGTGTTACACCGTCGAAAGTAAGATCCATCACCGGTGAAAGAAATTTGTATACTCCAAGATCAATATTTTTCTTGAGCACACCATTCTTGTCATGCAGATTGACGGAAGATGGAAGTTTGTCACCAAAAGCATTTTTGACGCTGCTGTTTCTTGCTGCATTATTCAGGCGGTCTATCACATCCTGCAGATTGCGGCTGTATTTGCCGGAAGGAACCTTACCCAGCGTCACACTGCCCTTGTCAGAAGATGCCTGCGGCATGTCAATCGAACCGACAATACTGTTGGCAGCGAATACATTCAATGACAGAGCAAGCATGGCAATGATAGCTACTATAACGCTGAAAAACTTTTTCTTCATTTTCTCACGCCTCCATTTGAAACATATTAAATTGTAAATCGTTATAAAACGATAAGTTATTATTTATTTTAGCATAAAGCAATAAAAACTGCAATAGTTTGAAGAAAAAGTTTTGTCAAAAACAGAAAAAATAAGAAAAATTTTATAATATCTTGTAGTTTACAGAAGCATGGTGTGTAATAGCTATAACTGAAGTTAGGTTTGAAAAGAGGAATGAGGAGCAGGATGAAAGGACAGAGCAGAGAGAGCAAAGAGCAGAGAAAAAAAGGCAGTGCGTTTATTATTCTGGTATTGTTTATGTGCGTACTGGCAACTGTGGCAGTACTTATCTTGATAAGCAGCCCGACAGTAAGTGTACAGTATAAAGATATAGGTGGTGTGGTGATTGACAAACAGCATGCGATGATAGCAGCCGTTGCAGCAGTGCTCAGTGGTATCGCAGCATTTGCAGTCAGACATCATCAGGAGTTCTGAGATGAAGAGACTGATCGTTGTAACAGATGATCAGTTTTTCATTGCTATACAGTATACATAAAAACATCAGGAGTTATTTTAATATGAGCCATACGAAAAAAACAAAAGAACATAAAGCAAATCAACAGTGGACAGAAAAAATGCTCATGCTGCTTCTGGCAGACAGCTTGATCATACTGATTTCTTATTTTACAGCATTACTTTTACGGTTTGATTTTGTATTTTCCAGTATCCCGGAAGGATATCTGACAGGATATCTGTGGTCCATGCCATTCTGGATCATCAGTACCGTTGTCGTGTTTTATATCTGCAGACTGTATCACAGCATCTGGAGGCTGGCAAGTGTTGCAGAGCTTCAGATGATCTTGATCGCATACGCTGTCCTGGCAGTGGTATATTCTGTTGGTATGCTGTTCATGGAGATGAGAATGCCGAGATCCTACTATTTCATAGGATTTCTGCTAAGCTTTTTACTGACGACCGGTATGCGTTTTTCTTATCGGATATTGCGTTTCTATATTAACAGCAGTACTACAGAGCTGAACAGTGAAAAAACAGAAAAAGAACATATTATGGTGATCGGTGCCGGTGCAGCAGGGCAGGCACTGATCAAAGAAATCATCAATTCAGACAAACTGGATGCACAGGTGGTGTGCATTATTGATGATAACCCGACAAAGAATGGGCGTATACTGGAAGGGGTCACGATCGTCGGTGACCGATATCAGATTCCGGAAATGGTGAAAAAATACAGGGTCAGCCGCATTATTTATGCGATTCCGGCAGCTTCTCCGGAAGATCGAAAGGCTATCCTGAATATCTGCAAAGACACCGGATGCCGCCTTCAGACCGTTCCGGGAGTGTATCAGCTTGTAAACGGAGAAGTAAATATCAGCAGACTTCGCAATGTGGAGATTACAGACCTGCTCGGACGTGCCCAGGTAAAAGTAAATATGGATGAGATATTTGCTTCCATAGGCGGGAAGACACTGCTGGTAACCGGCGGCGGAGGATCTATCGGAAGCGAGCTGTGCAGGCAGATAGCGGCAGCACATCCGAAAAAGCTGATCATCTTCGATATGTATGAGAACAATGCTTACGAGATCCAGCAGGAACTCTTGAGAAAATATGGAAAAAGCCTTGATCTGGAAGTGCTGATCGGCTCCGTGCGAAATACGAACCGCATCCGCTGGATCATGCAGAAATACAGACCGGATGTTGTGTTCCACGCAGCAGCACACAAGCATGTACCTCTGATGGAGGACAGCCCGAACGAAGCAATCAAAAACAATGTTATGGGCACATACAAAACAGCAATAGCAGCTTCCAGAGCCGGAGTGAAAAAATTCGTCCTGATCTCTACGGACAAAGCAGTCAATCCGACCAACATCATGGGAGCCTCCAAACGCCTCTGTGAGATGGTCGTGCAGATGATGAACCGCCAGAGCGAAAACACAGACTTCGTGGCAGTCCGCTTCGGAAACGTGCTTGGCAGCAACGGCAGCGTGATCCCGCTCTTTAAGAAACAGATCGCAGAAGGCGGACCGGTGACTGTCACCGATAAAAACATCATCCGCTACTTCATGACCATCCCGGAAGCCGTATCACTGGTCCTTCAGGCAGCACACTACGCAAAAGGCGGCGAGATCTTCATCTTGGACATGGGCGAACCGGTCCGGATCGATGAGATGGCACGAAACCTGATCCGCCTGTCCGGATTCACACCGGATGTAGACATCAAAGTCGAATACACCGGACTGCGTCCGGGCGAGAAACTCTTCGAAGAACTCCTGATGGCAGAAGAAGGCATGCAGGAGACGCCAAACAAGCTGATCCATATCGGCAAACCGATTGAGATGGATGATGCAGCATTTAAAAAGAAACTCCGGCAGCTCGATGAAGCAGCCTACCAGGAAACAGACCGGATGAGAAAACTTGTGGCAGAAGTTGTGCCGACGTATCATCCGGAAAATATATAAAAATACAGGAAAGGATGAAACCTTCTCAAATTTCAGGGGGGGGGTAAACAATGAGTGCTAATAAAAAAAATAGAAATAAAGGCGAAAAAATAAACATACGATGGATGCTCGTACTATATGATTTAATGATATATGCAGTTGTTACTGCAGGATTATTGATTTTATATAATGGAGTAGACAAACTGGATACTGCTGGAATACTTCAACAGGTATGCCTTTCTGTAGTTTGTATTTTTATAGTACGATTTTTTGGAAAAATTTATGAACAGGTATGGCGATATGGAGGAATTCAGTGTTATATTCGCCTGTTGATTACAGATACTATCGCTTTTATGGTATATTTATGTCTGGAGCTGTTACTTCCTGTTCAGAAAATAACATTTGCAAGAATGATTTCACTGGTGAGTTTGAATCTTTTAGGAGCATTAGCAATCCGTATGATATATCGCTATGCCTATAAATGTGCAAATAAGAAAACATTAGAAGGAAAAATTTTAACGAAGTTACTCCATTTGTTCTCGGGAATGGAAGCTCAGGAAGAAAAAGAACTTCAGAAAATAAACACTGCGATCATAGGGGCTGGCAGAGTTGGTGTTGGTCTGGCAGAAGATTTTTTGAACAATCCGGAAACGGCATATATACCGAGAGTATTTATTGATGCAAATCAGGAAAAGATCGGACGAGAAATTCATGGTATACCAGTTTGGTCAGAGAATGAAGCAACTTTTCAAAAACTGGAAATGTATGGAGTTCGGGAAATTATTTTTGCAATTCCTTCTATGGATATTGATAAAAAGAAAAAACTTTATGAGTACTATAGGAAAGCAGGATATAAATTAAAAGTCTATGATTATCCGGTTATGTATACAGCTGGAGGAAAACGCCATCTTAGAGAGTTTGACATCGAAGAGCTTTTGTTCAGACAACCATTGATTGTTTCAGATAAGCGTACAAATGAATATTACAGGGACAAGGTTGTATTGATTACCGGCGGTGGAGGATCTATTGGATCAGAATTATGCAGACAACTTGCCAAAATGCAGCCAAGACAGATTATTATTTTAGATATTTATGAAAATGGTGCATATGATGTACAACAGGAGTTAAAGATTACATATGAGAACCGCCTGAATCTTCAAATTGAAATTTGCTCGATTACGCATAGAAAAGCACTTGAAAAAGTATTTGAAAAATATCATCCACAAATTATTATTAATGCAGCGGCTCATAAACATGTACCATTGATGGAACATAACTGTGTGGAAGCAATTTATAATAATGTATTTGGTACACAGAATCTGGTAGAACTTTGTGAAAAATATGGTGCTGAACGCTTTATGATGGTATCAACGGATAAAGCAGTAAATCCGACAAATGTCATGGGTGCAACGAAAAGAATGTGTGAAATGATCGTGCAGAGTGCAAGCACATATGGAAATGTAAAGTACAGTGCCACACGATTTGGAAATGTATTAGGAAGTGCGGGATCCGTTATTCCATTATTTAAAAGACAGATTGCCAGTGGAGGACCAGTGACAGTAACAGATAAACGAATTATTCGGTATTTTATGACAATTCCGGAAGCTTCGCAGCTAGTACTTCAAAGTGGGGCGATTGCCAATAATGGGGAGCTTTTTGTTTTAGATATGGGACAGCCGGTAAAGATCATGGATCTGGCAGAAAGTATGATTCGATTAGCTGGTGTTTCAGGTATTAAAATTATTGAAACAGGGTTAAGACCAGGAGAAAAATTATATGAAGAATTACTGGTGAAGACAGAAGAACTGGATAAAACGGATAACAGCATGATTTTCATTGAAAGAGATAGTGCATTGAGCAGAGAAGAGATTTATAAAAAAATCCAGGTGCTCAGAGATGCGTGTGAGACAGGAGATGACCTGATTGCCAAAGAAGCATTGCGGAGTGTTGTTCCGACCTTTAAAAGACCGGAAGAAGTAAATGAAGAGATTGCCTAACAAGAAAAGGGGTAAAAGTCATGTTTAGAGAAAATAATAAATTTAGAAAATTTGAATCCAAGGTATGGTTAAGCAGTCCGACTATGCACGGATTAGAAATAGAATACATGAAAGAAGCCTATGAGACAAACTGGATGTCTACCGTTGGAAAAAACATAAATGAGGTAGAGCGGCTTGCCTGTGAATATATAGGATGTAAATATGCAGTTGCATTATCGGCAGGAACAGCCTCTCTTCATCTTGCTATGAAGTTGGCTGGAATTGAAGCATATGGTATGCCAAAAGTAGGACATGGTGCATTGGAAGGCAAAAAAGTATTTTGTTCAGATATGACCTTTGACGCAACAGTAAATCCTGTTGTCTATGAAGGCGGTGAACCAGTATTTATAGATACGGAATATGATACATGGAATATGGATCCGCTTGCACTGGAGAAAGCATTTGAAATATATCCAGACACAAAGGTAGTGGTTGTTGCACATCTTTATGGTACACCGGGCAAAATAGATGAATTAAATGCTGTGATTAAGAAATATGGTGCAATTTTGGTGGAAGATGCAGCAGAATCAATGGGAGCTACATATAAAGGTGTACAAACAGGTACATTTGGTAAATACAATACAATTTCGTTTAATGGAAATAAAATTATTACAGGAAGCTCTGGAGGCTGTTTTTTAACAGATAATGAAGAAGCAGCTAACAAAGTAAGAAAATGGTCAACTCAGGCAAGAGAAAATGCTGCATGGTATCAGCATGAAGAATTGGGTTATAATTATCGCATGAGCAATGTGATAGCTGGGGTTGTGCGTGGTCAGTTTCCTTATTTGGATGAACATATTGCTCAAAAAAAAGCAATCTATGAGAGGTATAAAGAAGGTTTCAAAGATCTGCCGGTATCTATGAATCCAATGGATCTGGAAAAATCTGAACCGAACTACTGGCTTTCTTGCATGATTATTGATAAAGACGCAATGTGCAAACAAGTTCGTGGAGAACAGGACGCTTGCTATGTCAAAGAAACGGGGAAAACCTGCCCGACGGAAATCCTGGAGGCAATTGCATCCATTAATGCAGAGGGCAGACCGATTTGGAAACCAATGCATATGCAGCCGATTTACAGATTGAATCCATTTGTAGTCAGAGATGGTAATGGACGTGCCAGATCTAATGCTTATATTGCAGGCGAAGTTGTTGATGTAGGAATGGATATTTTTACAAGAGGTCTATGTTTACCAAGTGATAATAAGATGACGTCGGAACAGCAGGATAGAATTATTGAAGTAATAAAAGCATGCTTTGAGTAATAAAAAGTATATTTTAATGAAAAGAGTAAAATTATGCATAAACAGGGAATGTATGAAAAATATATAAAGCGACCACAAGATTGTATTTGTGCATTAAGTGCATTAATCATCTTATCACCTGTGATTTTAATTACGGCAATTTTAGTAAGAATAAAACTAGGTACACCGGTCATTTTTAAACAGGAAAGACCTGGATTGAATGGAAAAATATTTACGTTGTATAAATTTCGAACTATGACTGATAAAAAAGATGGTAATGGTAATTTTTTACCGGATGAAGAGAGATTAACGGGATTTGGAAAAATATTGAGATCGACTAGTCTGGATGAACTCCCGGAACTAATAAATATTATCAAAGCAGATATGGCAGTAGTAGGGCCTCGACCATTGTTGAAAGAATATTTGCCGTTATATAATGATCATCAAGCACGCAGGCATGAAGTCAGACCAGGATTTACAGGATATGCACAAGTTCATGGACGTAATTCTATTACCTGGGAAGATAAATTTGATAAAGATGTATATTATGTAGATCATATAAGTTTTTTGGAAGATTGGAAAATTATATTTCAAACAATTGGAACGGTGGTAAAAAGAGAAGGAATCAGTTCTAAGGAATCAGTTACGATGGAACCATTTAAAGGAAGTAGAGAAAAGTAGGTAGAATTGCAATGAAATCGGTAATAATTATTGGTGCCAGTGGACATGGAAAAGTAGTGGCTGATATTGTACGGAAATCTGGAGATAGAGTATATGGATTTTTAGATGACAATACGGAATTGAAGGATACTTTTTTGGGTTTTCCTGTTTTAGGAACAACAGATAATTATGAAAAGTACAAGGATATTGCAGAATTTATTATAGCTATAGGTGATGCAAAAATTCGTGATGCTATTTCAGAAAAAATACAAAATGTTAATATATATACCGCAATCCATCCGACAGCTGTGATATCTGATTTAGATGTAACTATTGGCAAAGGGACTGTAATTATGGCAAATGCAGTTGTTAATTCAGGAAGTCGAGTGGGTGAGTTTTGTATAATAAATACAGGGGCAATAGTAGAGCATGATAATATAATAGAAGATTATGTGCATGTTTCAGTAGGTGCAAAATTAGCAGGAACAGTATATGTGGGCAAATATACATGGATTGGTATAGGTGCAGTTGTAAGCAACAATTTAAAAATCTGTGAAAATTGTGTTGTACGTGCAGGAGCAGTAGTTATTGAGAATATAATCAGGAGTGGCAATTATCAAGGTGTACCAGCAAAAATAAAGGAATGATATTATGAAGAAAATTTGTTTTGTTACAACAGTATATATGACATATAAATGTTTTTTAAAACAATTATCACAGTATTTATATGAAACAGGAGAATACGATATTTCATTGATATGCAATAATGAAGAAGAAGCATTAAAAGATTTGCCTGCATTTGTGCATTATCATCCAGTTGATATGAAAAGAGGTGTAAGCCTGTCTGCATTTAGTGCTATAAAAAAAATTGGAAAAATACTGGAAAAAGAAAAATTTGATATCGTTCAATATTCTACACCTAATGCAGCTTTTTATACATCTATTGCAGCAAAGAAAAAACGAGTCCCGGTCAGATTATACTGCCAATGGGGAATTAGGTATATGGGATTTGAAGGATGGAGAAGGAGTCTGTTCAAATATTTAGAAAAAAAGACATGCGATAACTCAACGTTTATTGAAGTAGAGAGTCATAATATAAGAAATTTTTCACTGCAAGAAAAATTATATACCACAGATAGAAGTTGTGTGATTTGGAATGGCAGTGCCAGCGGAGTAGATTTGAATAAATTTGATATTACTCGAAAGCCTTATTGGAGAAAAAAAATTAGAACGATATTAAAATTATCTGATGAAGATATTATATTTGCTTTTGCAGGAAGGTTGACAGCAGACAAAGGTGTTAATGAGCTGCTAGAGGCTTTTTTAAATATCGAAAAGAAATACTCATATGTTAAATTATTGATGATGGGTGGAATGGATAACCATGAGTCGTTAAAACAAGAATTATGGAATCAGGCAAAAAAATCAACAAATATTATTTTTACAGGAAATGTACCAAATGTAGAGGAATATTATGCTGCTTCAGATGTTTTTGTAGCACCAAGTTATAGAGAAGGATTTGGGCTGGTAGTTATTGAAGCAGAATCCATGGGATTGCCGGCAATAGTATCGGATGTACCCGGACAAGTAGACGCAATTAAAGAAAATGAAACAGGTTTAACTTGCACAGTAAAAGATAGTAGATCTCTTGAAAAGGCTATGGGCAAATTGATAGAGAACGTTGAACTAAGGATGAATTTGGGAAATAAAGCATCTAAATATGTAGAAGATAATTATGAGCAGAAGAAGCTGTTTGAATATTTAAAAATGCATAGAGATACATTAATTAATGGAGAAAAATAGTATGCCGAAAGTAAGCGTATTGATGAGCGTATATAATTGTGAGAAAACAGTAAGAAAGAGTATAGATTCAATTATTAATCAAACATTTCAGGACTGGGAATTTATAATTTGTGACGATGGTTCAGTGGATGGTACATATAAATTAGTACAAGAAATTGCTAAAAAAGAACCTCGGATTATCTTGATAAAGAACGATAGAAATAGAGGACTTTCATATTCCTTAAATCATTGTTTAAAAGTTGCAAAAGGAACATATTGTGCTAGAATGGATGGAGATGATTTATGCGATCCTTCGAGATTTGAAAAACAGATTGAGTTTTTGGATAACAATAAAGAATATGGTTTTGTAAGTACAAGAATGACAAGATTTGATGAACAAGGAACATATCAAGTGCCGGAACCTGTGGAATCATATTCACCAACTAAAATGGATTTTATAAAAGGCTCACCGTTTTGTCATGCACCTGTCATGATAAGAAAAAGTGCTTATGATGCGGTGAATGGTTATAGAGATATACCACAAACTTTAGGTGTGGAAGATTATGATCTTTGGTTTAGGTTATATGCGAAAAATTATAAAGGTTATATATTACAAGAACCATTATATCATATGTTCGATGGAAGAGATGCAGCGAAAAGAAGAACATTTAAAAGAAGGATGAAAGAAGCTTGGGTTAGAAAAAAAGGGTATGAAATGTTAAAAATACCGTACATATATCGAGTATATATTTTAAAACCAATAATAATAGGTTTTATTCCTCAATGGTTGTATAGAATTATTAGATAAATGTAGAGGTAATGCTATGACATTAATAACAATATGTACAATATTATGTGCATTAATATTTTTTATAGGAACAAATCAACAGCGTGTTATTGACTGTCCAATTAACGGATTTGATGGAAAATGGAAATTTTATATAGATAGAAAAATAGTTGTACTATTTGCAATAGTGCTTATTTGTGTATCTACGATGAGATATGGCTGGATTGATACATATGCATATAAAGAAATGTATGTGGCTTCAAGAGGTGATTTAGCGTATGTAAATAGTGCACCATATGGTGTTGAAGCTGGCTGGTTATATTTTTGCTATTTTTTAAACTTCTTTTCGGCGAGTCCAAAATTATTATTGCTTATATCAGCTATAATTATAGTAGGAGGGTATGTATCAGTCATACAGAAATTTTCATGTGATCCTATATTTTCATTAATTATTTTTTTCTGTGTGTTATATATGGATACAAACAATGGATTAAGGCAGATGGTAGCAGCATCTATCATAATTATGGCATATCCGTTGTTAATGGACAGAAGAGTATGGAAATATATTGTATTCGTACTTATCGTATTGTTAGCAATGCAGTTACATACATCTGCAAGTGTATGTTTATTTGTTGCAGCAGTTGTAATAGGAAAACCGTTTAATAAAAGAGTTCAATTGGCCATGTTATTTGGCGTTTTATTCTGCCTGATGCCAGGATTAATAAATCAGTATATAGGAGATATGTTTAATGATAGTAAATATCTGAATTATTTAGAGATGTCTGGTGGTATGACTTTTTTTAGAGCATTTGTAACAGGAGTATTTCCAGCCATATTAGCGGTTTGCTATTTAATTAAATACAAAAAAAGTGGTATAGTGATCGGATATGAAGAAGGAATATTAATTAATATTCTTTTAATTAATACAATGTTTATTATGATGGGAACCTATATGCAGTATTGGAACAGAATGGGATTTTATACAGCATTTGCACCGGTTGTTTTGATGCCTAAACTGACATATGATATGTTTATCAGAGAGCAAAGACGATTAATAAAAGTAATGGCTATCCTTTGTTATTTTATATTTTTTGCTTACAATATATATGTAAATATTGGATATGGAGCAATTAAAGATTTTTATATTTCATGGAAATAGTATGGGGTGATATTTTGCTTAAAATATTGTTTTTTATTCCTAATCTGGCACATGGTGGAGCTGAGCGTGTATTGATTAATTTAGTGAACCATATGGATTATAATGAGTTTGATATTACTGTCCAAACGATGTTTGATGTGGGAATCTATCGTAATAAATTAAATAGACAAGTACGTTACATTGGTGGATTTCCCTGGTATTTTAAAGGAAACACGTTGGTCTATAAATTATTTACACCGAAACAATTATATAAGATGTATATTAAAGAAGAATATGATGTTATTGTTTCATATTTAGAAGGCCCTAGTGCCAGAGTTGTTAGTGGCTGTACGAATTCAAAGACAAAATTGGTTAATTGGATGCATATTGAACTTGAAAATGAAGCATATGCAACACATGTATTCCGAAACATGGCGGAAGCTGAAAGATGTTATAGAAGTTTTGATCGTATAGCATGTGTATCAGAAACGGTAAAAAAGAGCTTTAATAATATGTTTAAGGTTAATGCTCCTGTCGATGTTTTTTACAATACTGTGGAAACTGAGGTGATAAGGAAAAATTCTGAAGAATTAATAGAAGATATTAAATTTAAATCGGAAGAGATAAATATTATTTCGGTTGCCAAGTTGATGAAGTCTAAAGGATATGATCGTCTAGTGAAAGTACAGAAAAAATTGCGAGCTGACGGTTTTAAAACGCATGTTTATATTGTGGGAAAAGGAGAAGAACAGAATCATTTACAAAAATTGATAGAAGAAAACAATATAGTAGACTCATGGACATTTGTAGGATTTAAGAGTAATCCATACAAATATGTCAAAAATGCAGATTTATATGTTTGTTCTTCAAGAAAAGAAGGGTTTAGTACAGCGGTTACAGAAGCTTTGGTTGTGGGAACTCCAGTGGTAAGTACGAATTGTTCAGGAGCGACAGAACTTCTGGGATATAATAATGAATATGGAATTGTGACTGAAAATAATGAAGAAGCACTGTATGAAGGAATCAAAAAAATGATTTCTGATAAAAAGGTCTTTGATTATTATAAAAAGCAGGCTAAAACAAGAGGAAATAAATTTAGTACAAGTGAAACGGTTAAAGCAGTTGAAGAAATGTTAGAGGAGGTGGCAGCAGAATGACAATATTGCAGGTGTGTGCGTATGCTGCTCCATATGAAGGAAATTTTATAAAGTCTTTGAAAGCACTAGGAAAAGTATATGAAGAAAAAGGCGATAAAATGGTTTATGCATTTCCAGAATCAGCAAGAAATATTTCCTGGTGTAAAGAATTAGAAAGGCATACGGATGTGTACTATTTGCCATTAGCGAAAGCAAGAATTAAGATAAAAACGTATACAATGTTAAAGGATATTTATCGTAAATATAAAGATCTGAAAATAGTACATTCACATTTTGAATTATACGATGCACCAGTGTCATTAACTGCACCGAAAAATGTAAAAGTTTTTTGGCACTTGCATGATGCATTAGAAGGATATACGGGAATAAAAAATCGGTTGGAACATAAAGTGCAATATGGATTTTGTCATAAAAATGCTATTTTACTGTCTGTTTCGAAAAAGCATATGGAATATGTATTGAGAAAAGGATTCCCTAAAAAAAACGCCAGATATGTTCCTAATGGATTGGACACAGATAGAATAAAATTAGTTTCTACAACAGTCGAACAAAGAAAATATGATTTTTTGATTTTTGGATGGGAATTTGAGCGAAAAGGCGTTGATTTATGCATTGAAGCAATCAAAAAAAATAGTAATGAGAATTTTAAAGTTGCTATTGTAGGATCAGAAAATACAGAGAATATTATCAAAGAAAAGTATGGCAACATACCAGGGGTGGAAGTGGTAAAACCAGTTTCTGATATTAATGAATTATATGCAAATAGCAAATGTTTTTTACATATAAGTAGAGCGGAAGGACTTTCATATGCCTTATTAGAAGCTGTATATGCAGGACTGCCTGTAATTTGTAGTAACATAAGTGAGAACAAATTTGCTGAGAAATTTCCTACAGTAGAAATGGTTGAAAGTGAAAATGTTACTGATGTTGCAGAAAAAATGAAATGTGTCATCAGTAAAAATACATATTCTAAGGATATGATTGAGAAATCAAGGAAAATTATAGATGAAGAGTATTCGATTGCTTGCTGGGTAAAGAACATGTTGAAACAGTATGGAGAATAATAAAATGAATATTTGTATTTTTAATGGTGATATGTCCAGAGGTGGAGGAACTGAAAGAATTACACAAATATTAGCGAATGGATTGAGTAATCAGGCACAATATAAAATATATGTGCTTAATTTAAATAATGAATCAGGAAAATGCTTTTATCCCTTAAATAAAAATGTTCATTTTGTAGTCTTAAACTCTGCCGGAATAAAAAATAAAATAATAGAATTGCGACATTTTTTAAAAAAAGAAAATATTGATATTTTAATAAATGTAGATATCATGTTAGGAATTTATTCATTACCGGCAACTTTTTTACAAAGAAAGACAAAAATAATATCATGGGAAATGTTTAATATCCGTAATGATATAGGAAGTAAACATACAAATATGATTAGAAAAATTTGTCTTAGAAAAAGTGCATATTATATTAATCAGACAAAAGGAGACATGGAAGCATTTTTAAAAGAGATGCCAGTGAAATGTCCTATCACATATATTTATAATCCCTGTGAGATAGATAATACATACACAGGCTACGATATAAAATCAAAAACTATAGTTACAGCAGGACATTTTTTTTATACAAAAGGATATGATTTAGCTGTAGAAGTAGCTAAGAAGGTTTTTGGAAGGCATCCAGACTGGTGTTGGAAGTTCTATGGAGATGGAGTAGAACTAGAAAATATAAAGAAAATGGTTCAAAAAAATCATTTAGAAAGTAATGTGATTTTTTGCGGAAGGACGAAGCAAATTTTAGAAGAGTATAAAAAAGCTGCAATGTATGTGATGACATCTAGAACCGAGGGCTTTGGACTGGTTCTTACAGAAGCGAAATCATGTAATTTACCGACATTGGCATATGATATAGATTTCGGACCGAGAGAAATCATAGACGATGGAGTCAGTGGATATTTAGTAAAGGCATATGATTCAGATGTGATGGCAGAAAAAATTTGTGAGTTGATAGAGAATGAAGAGAAACGAGTACTTTTTTCGAAACGAGCAAAGGATAATTGTGGAAAGTTCACTAAAAGCACATTTATAAATAAATGGATAAATGTTATAGAAGAAGTAGAAAGAGGATAAAATGAGTAGTTCTAGTAGAACAGAGAAAAGTTTATTAAATATTTTGACTGGAGTTGTAGGTCAGATACTTTCTTTTGTATTAAGCTTTGCAATTCGAACAGTGTTCATAAATACCCTGGGAGAAGTGTATCTTGGGTTGAATGGGTTATATACTAATATTTTGTCAGTGTTAAATTTGACTGAGTTAGGAATAGGAACGGCTATAGTTATAGAATTATATAGAACAGTCGCATTGAATGATGATGAGAAAACTAAACAGTATTTACAATTTTATAAGAAAGCCTACTATTGTATAGGATTGTGTATATTGACTATTGGACTGATATTAACACCCTTTTTAAATTGTTTTATAAAAGATACAGAATCAGTTGCGTTGATTAATTACCGCTTAGTGTTTCTGTTATATTTATTTAATACGGCATTTTCTTATTTCTTTTTTGCTTATAGAAATTCTATTCTGCAGGCTAACCAACAGGAATATAAGTTGCGAATTATAAATTACATTTTTAAATTTGCAGAAATGATACTACAAATAATTACATTAATGATATTTAAAAACATTTATGTATATTTAATAATTCCTTTGTTTTTAGGATGTATATCAACAGTTGTAAAAGGCATTTTGATTGGAAAATGGTATCCATTTATACTTGAAAAGCCAAAGGGAAAACTTTCAAAAGAAGAAATTGAAAATACTAAAAAGAATATCTTTTCAGTGGCATTATATAAAATTAGCGGTACAGTAATTAATTCCACGGATAATATTATTGTATCATCATTTATTAGTATTATATTAACGGGGATTTATTCAAATTATTTAATTTTGACATCAGCGGTTAATACGATGTTAGAAATTTTGTTTTCTGCATTCACGGCAAGTTTAGGAAATCTTAATGTTGAGGCAGCAGGGAATATAGAAAAAAAATATAGTATATTTAAAATACTTAGTTTTTTAAATTTTTGGATGTATGGGTTTTGCAGTGTATGTTTTCTTGTGTTATTTGATCCATTTATAAGAATATGGATTGGTGAGAAATTTATAATGAATTCTTTAACAGAATATATTATAGTTGTAAATTTTTTGATTGTTGGTCTGCAGGAAACAATAGGAACGCATAGAGCCGCGTATGGATTGTTTTATAAAGGAAGATACAGACCCGTTTTTTCAGTTTTATTAAATATTATTTCTTCAATAATATTTGTTAGGATCTTTCCAGAAGAATATGGCATAGTAGCAGTTTTGTTAGGAACCATTGTATCTAATCTTGCAGTAAGTTGGTGGTTTGACTCTTATTTAGTTTTTAAATATGCATTTAATAAAAAACCAATTAGTTTTTACGTAACTTTTTGGAAACGTTTTATTTTTGTGATAATTATAGGAATTATATTTAGAAAAATAAGTATGTCATTACCATTTTCTGGAATTAAGGAAGTACTAATTGATGGAATATTAGTCACGATTGTTTATAATATGATATTTGTTTTATTGTTTTTCAAAAAAGACGAGTTTAGGTATTTAAGAAATAGTATTAGTAATATAGTTGCGAGAAGGATAAAAAGCAGATAAGTTTAGTTAGTTTATGAGGGAAGTATGAAGATAGCAATTATAACATTTAGCGATTTTAATACGAATTATGGTTCAATGTTACAAAGTTTTTCACTGGGACATTACCTTGAAAAGCAAGGTCATGATGTTGTGTGGATTAAGTATCGTGAATTTACGAGCAAAAGTGAAAGTAGAACTACTTTAAAGAATTACATAAAAAAAATTCTTTTAAAAGCATATGCCATATACCGAAGAAAGGATTTATTAGATACCAAACAGAATTTCGAAGCATATAAACAGAAATGGTTAAAATATACAAAATTATATACTTCTGAAGAAGAGTTGGAAAAAATGATAGAGGAATATGATTGTTGTATATGTGGTAGTGATCAAATATGGAATTTAGAGTGTCTAGGTGGACTTAGAACACCATATTTTTTGAAATTTGTTTCGGATGATAAAAGAAAAATTGCATATGCGGCGAGTATGGGAGATTATCATTTTAAAGATGAGGAAAAGAGAAGTGTAGCTGAATTGTTACAGAGAATGGATTACATTTCTGTACGAGAAAAAGAGAGTGTAGCTGAGATTCAGGAACTTTCTCAAAAAGAAGTAATTAATGTAGTCGATCCTGTTTTTTTGACAGATTCTGGCGAGTGGAGTTGTATTTCTGGTAAATCCCCTATTAGCGGTGAATACGGTGTTTGCTATTTTGTTAGAAGGTCAAAATTGGGAAAACGTGTTGTTAAAGAAGCATCGAAATATTATAAATGTCCAATATATAATTTAAGTGATAATATGATATATATTAATGGAACTGTATCTCGACATATATCGGCTGGTCCGATGGAATTTTTAGCAATTTTAAAAGGTGCAAAGTTTGCTATAGGAACATCCTTTCATTTGACTGCATTTTCGATAATATTTAATGTTCCGTTTCTTACAATAGGAATGGAATCCAATAGAGCGAGAGTAAATAATATTTTAGAGTTAGTTGGATTAGAAAGTCAATTTATAACGGAAGCTGATGATTATAAAGAAATAATAAAAGAATTATCAAATGTCTTTCCGAATTATGAAAAACTTCAATTAAAAATTGAAGAATCAAAACAATTTTTGGATAAAGCACTTTCTTAAATCAATGAAAACAATATGGAGATTGAAAATGTATTATATAGAACAGTTGAAAAATAATGAATCTTTAGAGTTGTTTATTAGAAAAATGAATCAATCCTTTAAAGAAAGAAGTACAGAAAAGATACCATATCAACCGATATTGAAATCTGATATAAAGGATGGAATAATTTTAGGTGCATATGCAAGCCCAGAAGAATTGATTGGTGGTTTGTGTATAGAATTTATTCCATATTTTGATTTAAAAGGAGCGAGAATTTATCATGTTTGGACAGATGTGAATTATAGAAAGAAAGGAATAGCCATTATGCTGATGGAGAAAGCCGAGCAAATTTGTAATTTATCCGAATGCGAGATTATGGTATTAAATGTTGCAAATATATATAATCCCGCTGTGAGGCTTTATAAAAAAGTTGGCTTTAAAGAATACAGAATAATTGCTAATTTACCAAAAACATTTTATTTAATACAGATGATTAAGCAGATTAAAGGGGAAAAAATCAGTAAAAAAAAGCAAAGAGTTGAATGGATTATATCAAAAGTTAAATTTAGGATTCTTTATAAAACTGATAGTTCCCCTACATTTATTCATAAAATTTATTTCAATTATTGGGAAAGATAGAACAAGTTTATTATGGAGTATGGGAGGAAAATATGGATATAGCAATTGTACTGGGTTCAAAAGGAGTTAACGCAACAGGATTAATTAGAAGTTTGGGAATGGCAAGCATTAATGTGGTGTATGCATCTACATATAGTAAAATTGAGAGCAAATATGTTTGGAAATATTTAAAATTACCCGAAGACAAAAAAAAGTGGGTAAATATATTAAATAATTATTTTGACATGAAAAAAATTCGACCAAGTATTTTTCCATGTGATGATGAAATGGTTGTTTGGTTGGATGAAAACTATAATAAATTGGTTAAAAAATTCATTTTGCCAAGTTCAAGTATAGATTTAAAAGTAATTGCAGATAAATCAGTGATGAATAAATTGGCAGATGAAGCTGGATTAAATGTTCCTAAGTATAGGAAAGTACTAATAAAAAATATTCCACAACAGGTTGAATATCCATTGATATTAAAACCGTATGCTGGTTATGCTGGTAATAAGTGTGATATCTCCATATGCAGGAATGAAAAAGAGTTGCGATATGCAACTGAAGAATTATGTGAAGCTGGTTATCAAGAGGTTCTTATGCAGCGTTTATTAGATGATGAAGAACAATCAGAACTGGGAGTAACGGGGATTTCCTTGCCAAATGGAGAGGTGATTATACCAGGGGTTATTCATAAAATACGTTCTTATCCAAATGGGAGAGGAAGTACGTCATATGCAAAGTTTTCACCAAATGTACGTGAAATTGATATTAATGGAATAATAAAATTTGTTCGATTAACTGGATATATAGGAATCTTTGATATAGATATAATAAACGCTTATGGGAAAAAATGGTTTATTGAAATTAATTACAGAAATGGACAATATGGATATATTGCTACAGCAGCAGGGTACAATCTTCCAGCAAATTGGGTTTGGGGAATGAATGGTCATAATATTCAAAGACCTCAGAAAATTCAGGAAATCTATTTTATTAATGAACGTGAAGATTATCGGCATGTAAAAGAGGGAACGATAAATCGAAAAGAATGGTTGAAAGAATTTCATACTGCATCTGCATATGGAATGTATTGTCCAGGAGATCAAAGACCATTTATTAGACAATATGTAAAAGTTCCGGATAGAGTAATTATAAAAGGTAGAAAATTGAAATCACATATCAAGGATTTGCTAATAAAAGAAGAATGGAATATTGCAATAAGAAAAAGAGGAGATAAATCTTTATGGGAAAAGAGCGGAGAAACTAAAAAATTTACTGTTTTACCGAATACTATACGCTATTGGGCAGCAGATCCGTTTATTATATCTGCTAGAGGAAAAGATTATTTATTTTTTGAAATGTTTGATCGGCTAAAAAGTAAGGGACTCATTGGATATAGAGAAATAAGTGGCAATAAAATAGGAAAAATGAAAATAGCATATGAAGCAGATCATCATTTGTCTTTTCCATATATTTTTGAATACAAAAATGAATATTATATGATGCCGGAATACTCTGAAGGAAAAGAACTGTTTGTATTGAAAGCAACTCATTTTCCAGATAAGTGGGAAAAGATTGAAAGTTGGATGCAAGGGAAACGTTTCGTAGATTCTGTATTATTGAGCCATGAAGGAGAAAATTATTTATTAACACAAGACCTTCAATCAGGATATTCATCTGAAAAATTCTCAATATTCATCCGAAAAGGAAAAGAATGGGTATCTCATAAAAAAAGTCCAGTAACAAAAAGCTTAGCTAATGCTAGACTGGCTGGTAAAATATTTTTTGAAAAAAATCAATTGATTCGTGTTGCACAAGATTGTCAGGATGGATATGGGACTAAATTGCATTTTAATCATATTTTGAAATTGAGTGAAGATGAGTATGAGGAAGAAATGTTCCGTACAATAAGTGTGGAAGATATTATTGTGGATTCAAAAAAACGTTTCTGTGGAATACATACATATAATTCTGATGATTGTTATGAAGTTATTGATTTAAAAAATCCTGATAGGATAAGGATTGGGAATATTTTAAATATTTTGTGGAGAATTATTGGAAAATTAAAAAAATAGGATAAAGACTTATGGAACAGAGAAAAGAGATAGATATTTTGGATGTGGCGAAATTTATAATGGCAATTATGGTTGTAGGAATACATACATTGGGGAGATATGGAATCTATCCATTGTTTAGAATTGCTGTACCACTGTTTTTTATGATTAGTAGTTACTTGTTTTTTTCTAATACTGAAAAACGAGGAAATTTAAAATACCTGAAAAAATTTTGCATAAGAAATATAAAACTTTACTGCTTTTGGTTTATTGTTTTAATGCCTATTTTTCTTCCAATGGGGGGGTATTTAACCGGTAATTTATTATTCAATGCATTTAAACTTATCGTCAAACTGTTTTTTGGATCAACATTTGCAGCATCATGGTATATATCTGCATTAGTGATAGGAATGTGTTTTGTTTTTACCTGGGATAACCTGAAAATAAATTATGGAATAATTGTAGGGATTACATTTGCTATATATGTGGTTTGTTGTCTCAACAGTAATTATCGAAATTTAATGCCAGATAATTCAATTATTGTTATGATTAACAGAATATATCCAGGAACAATATATAATGGATTTTTAGTTGGTTTATTTTGGATTTTTTTAGGTTATCTATTTGCCTGTAAAGGAACAATATGTGATAGAAAAAAAAGTCAGATTGGTTTAATAACTTCATGCTTATTATTATTAGCTGAATATTTCATTGTTACAAAAACTCATTTGGCTGTAGATAATGATTGTTATTTTATGCTTATACCAGTTTGCTGTTTTGCATTTGATAATTTGATAAGCTGTGAATGGAATTGTAAAAGAATAGATGTAAAAGTATTAAGGAAATATAGTACAATTATATATTGTGTTCATGCTTCATTAGCAGGAGTTATTGAGCATTATTGGATATCAGGTTCGGATTTTACAGATTGTGTTTTAAAATTTATTCTTGTATTGGCTATGAGTTTGATGGTGGCTAATACAGTATGTGTATTAGAAAAAAAGAAAGTATTTAAATGGCTTCATAATGCGTATTAAAATATGGAGAAAAGGTGTATGAGAGAAAAATGGATTGATAATATTAAATTTATGGCAGCAGGGGGGTATTCCTCTGCCATTATACAGAGAGCTTTGCAGTGGCAGGAGCAGGAATACCAAGATGGCTGCAATGCGTAAATAAATTTCCCCTGGGAATGATTATCAATGGAGAATTTTGGGTCTGTGTATTTGCAATTTTGAGTGGCTATTTACTTAATAAAAAAGATATAAGAAATGGTGCAGACTTGATAAAAATATGCATAAACAGATATTTTAGATTTGTAATTCCATTTTTCTTTGCTAATTTTTTTGTCTATCTTTTATACAATTTTGTTGGATTTTCTGCACAAAAATGCGGTATGATTGTAAATAATCAATGGTTATTGAATCAGTATACAAATGCGATTGATTTTATTAGTGTTGTGAAGAATAGTCTTATGCTAGGAAACGAGTTAAATAATAATTTTTGGATAATCAAACATATGTTGTTAGGCTCTTGGTTAATTTACATTTCAAACTATGTGTGCTATAAGTTTAATAATCAAAAAATAAAAATTGTTGTAGCAATAGGATTGTTACTATTTCCATATACATTTTTTATTGGTGTAACATATGCAGGAAGTTTACTGGCAGAAGTACCTAAAAAACTCAAATTTATATATCAAAGGGAAAAAATCACGATGATTTACTTTGTAGTAATGCTTGGGCTAATGTCGGGAATACAAAACATTGTGGCAGAAATTTTAAAAATACAATGGTTGCATATCAATCAATATTGGGAAGCGTTTTATGCAATGTGTATGTTAGGATGTATTTGTTCAGAAAATCGGGTATTAGAGAAGTTTGAAAAGTGGCGTATAGATACTTTTTCTAATCAATCTATGACAATATATTTATTGCATTGGCCAATTATTTGTTCCTTTAGTACCTGGTGTTTTATCGAGCTGATTGAAATGGGAAAATACAATAATTTTTTAATATATTACTTTGGAACGTTAATAATTACAAGTATTGTCTTGTTAATATCAGTGTATTTATATGATAAAGTGTTTGGAAGGATTAGCAATGCATTTTTAAGGACACTTACTTTTAGATAAACATGGAAGGAAATTGGGATAATTATGAAAAAAGAAAGGAATATCCAAATTGAAGTTGTTCGTATTCTTGCAATGTTTATGATTATTCTCGGTCACGCAGTCCTCTATGGACATGCAGCTGAAAGTATCAAAATAATGGGGGGGGGGTATGGACAACTGCACTTGAAACATTTGCTACTCCAGGGACAGATGTTTTTGTTTTAATTAGTGGATATTTTTTAGTGAAGTCAAAGATAAATATAAAAAAAATAATTGTAGTATGGCTACAAATTCTTTTTTATTCTGTGTCATTAAGTTTGTTTATGGTTGCATTGGGAATAAGCAAATTTTCATATGTTGGTTTATTAAAAGCGTGTTTCCCAATAGCTTTCAATCAGTATTGGTTTATGCGAGTTTATTTTTATTTGATTTTATGTGTACCATTCCTTAACAAATTGATAAATTCATTACAGAAGAAGGAATACAAACAGTTGATTTTATTAGGAATAGCATTGATGGTGATTCCAGCCAGTATCCCAGGCATTACTTTATTTAACAGTGATTCTGGAAATGGTATACTTTGGTTCATGATGCTTTATTTGACAGGTGCTTATTTACAAAAGTATCCGCCTAAATACTCGGCAAAATTCTATATGTTGATGGCATTTGGATTTTTTATGATAGCGTTTCTTTCGAGAATAGGTATTTCTTGGTTATCTACATTACTTGGCTTTTCAGGAATGGGAGAAAATAGGTTTTGCACGTTTGATGCATTTCCCATTTATGCAGAGGCTTGTTGTATTGTATGTGCTGGGATAAAGATGAATTTGAAAAGCGGACATAATGTTTTGGGTAAAAAAGCGATATTATTTTTATCAGAAAGTACAGCAGGTGTTTATATGATTCACGAACATCCACTTATTAGAAGTGTCATGTGGAAATGGGTGAATTTAGAGAATCATATGATTTTATATACAATTTTTATAGTGATATCAATTTTTGTAATATGTGCAACTTTGGATCAACTAATATGGAAAAAAATTGAAAAGTATTTAAAAAAGCAAATATAAAACTTGTTTGAGTGAATGGGCAGATCTGAACGGAAAAACGTAAACAAAAAATAGGTTTATAGAAAAACTTCCGGTAGAGATAGGAAAAGCTTAAATATAGGTGGCTGCAAAGCAGCCACCTGAAAATATCAAAGCATTTGCTGTTTACGTGTACATTATGAAGGTGATAAAATATGAGATTAATTATTATTGGTGCAGGTGGTCATGGGCAAGCAGTCCGGGAAGTTGCTGGTGCATTACGAAAATATCTTACTGCAGATGGAAGTGAAAATATAATATTTTTAGATGACCGATATAGAGAAGTGCTTAATAAAGAACAGAAATATGGAACGGTTGTTTATAAAATAGCAGGTATGTGTAATGAGTATTGGAAGTATATAAATCAAGATACAGAATTCTATCCAGCATTTGGAGATAACAAGAGAAGATTAGAATGGGAAGAAAAAATTGTTCAGGCAGGTGGTAAACTTGCAACAATTATTCATCCTACAGCATATATTGCAAAAAGTGTAGTTATTAAATCTGGTACAGTAATTTTCCCTAAGGCAATAATTAATGTGGGATGTATGATTGGGAAGGCATGTATCATTAATATAGGAGCAATTGTAGAGCATGGATGTACCTTGGATGATGCATGTCATATTAATTCAGGGGCTATAGTTATGGCAGAAAATAATGTACCTAAATATACAAAAGTAGATAGTGGTGAGGTAATCGAAGTTCGAAAATGGAATAATTAAGTACAATTATAAAAAAAGATTATTGTAGAAGTGTTTGTTGAAACAATATTAGCAGTAAGCGGTAAAAGATGGTAAAAAGTTCATTAAGGAAGAAATAGAAAGTAAAATATTGTTTACAATGATATGGAGAAGAAAAATTGGAAAAACCATTAGTCAGCATTATAATGGGGGTATATAATGCTGAAAAAACAATTAAAAGATGTATAGATTCAATTTTAAATCAGACTTACGAAAACTGGGAATTCATTATATGTAATGATGGATCAAGTGATGGGACATTAAATATTTTGAATGAGTATCAAAAGACAGATTCCAGGATTAAGGTGATTTCGAACAAAAGTAATAAAAAACTTGCTGCATCTTTAAACAGGTGTTTGAAATATGCAAAAGGAAAGTATATAGCAAGAATGGATGCCGATGATGAAAGTCTGCCTCAGAGGTTGGAGGTAGAAGTGGATTTTCTTGAAAGGCATGAACAGGTCGATCTCGTTGGGTGTAATAGAATTATTTTTGATGAACAGGGAGAATATGGTATAAGAAAAGTAAAGGAATATCCAACCAGGGATATCTTAATCAGGGATACACCATTTGCTCATCCAACAATAATGATGCGGAAAACAGTATATGATGCGTTGGGCGGATATAGAGTTGGTCATAAAAATATGAGAGCAGAAGACCTGGATTTATGGATTCGATTTTTTGAAGCAGGGTATAAAGGCTATAATATACAGGAAGTTTTATATCGTTATCATGAAAGCAGAGATGATTTATATAAAAGAAGTGTTAAAGTAGCAATTCATACGATGGCGGCTTTTTGGTATGGATATAGAGTACTAAATGTTCCATTCTACAAGAGAATATGGGTGTTGAAACCACTGGTAGCTGCATTGATTCCAAAATGGATTATGGAAAAGTATCATAGGATAAGGCTGGATAAGGTGGAGTGAATGTAGCGGAACTTAAAAAGATAGAACTGATCCGGCAAAGTGACCGTAGATACCGTATGGATTATGCAGTTACAGCTACACTACATTGAATCAGTTGTGTGGGCTTATACTGGAAGCCTTTGATTTTATAGGAAATTAACATTTATACAATGGTAATTGTATCGACATTGAAAAGACGATATGATACAATTATTACATAAAAAATATAAAAAGTGGGATTGAAAATGACTACGGAACAAATGAGAAAAAAATTCCCTGCATATATGGAAAGTATTGAACTGCCTGAATGTGCGAAAGAGCAGGAGATTGTTGTATATAGAGCATGTAGAACGAGAAAAATTGAAAAAGCTTCTTTTTTGAATTCATACGAAGAAAATGGAAATAAAGTATTGGATCACCCAAGCTTGACACCAGATGACCCGCAGCAATTTAGTATGTCTACTTATGCAAAAGTAAAAGATGTAAAGAGGTTTTGTGATACCAATCAAAAAAAGTATCAACCACCATATTTACTTGCAAAAGGGATAACAAATGGAAATTGTGGTGTTTCTTGTTTTACAAAAGAGTGGAAGAAGAAAAAGAAAAAAGATTCACATGTGGATTGGTGGTTGTATGAAAATGCAATACCTTGGAAATATTTTGAAGAGGTGGATTATGATGAAGAATGTGGTATTCAAAGTAGATAATAAAGAATTATATGAAGATCAGGTTTTGCTAGACTATATTTATCCAGTCTTATTTACATGTGTTGATGATTTTGATAATATGTATATTTCAGTTTGTTATGATGCAGACATATCAAAAACCTGTTGGCTTTTAGCAAAAGTAAAGCCTGTTCAAGTAATTGATTTATTAGAAAATAAGATTACGATAAGAGAGATGTTTGAATGTGATGATTTATGGAATATATGTAAATTATCGCATAGTTCAGAAAAAAACGTTGAAAAAATTAAGGATTATAAGACATTTGATTCGAAAGCTTTTCCGGCGAAGGGAGAATACATGGATGCTGATGAAGGTGAGTTTTCAGAAGAAATAGAAATATTTAAAAATAGAATTCCGCTTAGCAACTATGAAATAAAGCAAGAAAAATATTTTACACATTCATTTAGTCGTATCAATATTAGTTTGAGAAAAAATCCGATTTGGCAAAATATAGGAGCAACATATAAATTTCAAAAGGATAATAAGGAAGAATATTTGTGTGCGTTGGAGAGTAGCCTTTTTTGTTATACTTTGAAAAATGTAAAGTACAAAGATGACAGTTATGATTCTAATATAGAGTATTATTTTCAAGATAGTGTAAAGGAGTATAGTAATGTTTACATTTCTTAAAATGCAGGTGACTCATTTTGAATTTGATTTTCCAGAAAAAGACAGAGGGCGTTTGGAAGGAAATTGTAATGTATCAGTTGGAATTGGAATTCCAGAAAAAGATTCAGATGCTCCAGTAAAATGTAAAATAGAAGTAATGTTTAAGAGTCGAAATAAAGAAGAATTTTTATTAAATGTTGTTGCAATATATTATTTTAAGTCAGATGTGCCATGCTCTAATGATTCTAAGTTTTTTAATAGTATAGATATGGAATGTGTGCCTATTGCATTAGATAAGTTGGAAAAACTTATTTCTGATTCGACAGAGCAATTTTGCGGTATACCAATTGCACTTCCGTTGCAGCGAGAAAAGCATAATAGTTGAGAGGGAAATTGAGATTCTGATTTAGCACTATGCGTTTTCTGCTCAAAACGGTACGTTTTTCAGGAGTGTAAAATAAAGTGTGTAAGTTGAGAGAATAAAATTTCAAAGCTTACGCACCTTGTTTGCTATAAAGAGTGTGTTAATAGTAAGCGATGAATAAGCTACCGGTTTTTCAATACCTAAAATTTATGAGATAATCTCTCTAAGGAGTGGTATCTCTATAACTTTTCAGTTTTATGCACTTAGGACCATTTCACTTCAGTTCTTCTGGTTACTGTGCTAATCCTGAATAATAATGAGGAAGTCACCCATGCTTCAATGCCAGAGGTATCAAAGATTGTCATGGAAGCAAGGACAGGATACAGTTTTTGGCAGATCGGCTCGGTCAGGTCAACAAGATGATCGAACATAGATTGTAAGTCCGATAAAAAATCCTGTTTGAAAC
>OLRP01000440.1_pt1 | contig 38220 bp, 48 predicted proteins | sample 1672401 | NCBI WGS metagenome assembly OLRP01 (sample SAMEA3136682, study PRJEB25190) | human gut metagenome | reverse complement strand
GCACCAGCGACTGGACGATCTGAAGTCCCAGTGTCAGTCCCAATATCGCCCGCAGCCCCCATGAAACCATTTTCCCGATCAGATCGGTAAGCTTTGAAAAGCATGGTTCTTCCATCATATGATCTCCAAGGACCAGCATACCGTAAACACGGACAAAGGATAAAAATACCCTTCTGCACAGCCACTGGACAGCCCAGGCAGCTCCCAGGGCGATCTCATAAAAAGCTGCAGCACTGGCACTTCCCCCTGCAAAAGCCACGCTGATAAAATAAGCCGGCATAAGCAGGCGGACAAATTCTAATATCTGGTCTAAGACCTGGGCTGTGATCTGGATGCTGGATAAGAAGCTTCCTGCCAGACAGGTAAAGATCAGCAGATAGATCACGTAAAAGGCAGTTTCCGGTATCTGGCTTCCTTTAAATGCAGAGGCAGCATGGGAAAACACTGCCCCTGTAAGCCCTAAAAGAGCTACCTGTACCAAAAGGACCTGTCCTTCCTTTGCCTGTGAAAACAAGGCTGACTGTAACATTTTGCCTGTTGTATTTAAAGCTTCCTTCATATTTCCCTGAAGCAGAACTTCCATCAGTTCTGTAAAAGAAATTGATGTATTTCCAGGCTGAAGCTGATTTAAATATTCCTGTATCTTCCTGATCTCCTCCCCGATACCCATATCATTTTCCATGGAAATCCATCCTCCATATTCATTTTATGTTCCCTCAGAATCTTTTATTTCCACAAACCAAAAACTCTCATGCCAGTATCTGGTCCAAAGTTCCAAAAAGAGCCAGCAGCACCGGCATACTTACAGCCAGTATGGTCAGTTTTCCAAAAATCTCGATCTGTTTTCCCAGCGCCCCATATCCTGCATCTTTACATATGCCTGAGGCAAATTCTGCAGCATAGGTAACGCCGGTCATTTTTAAGAGCGTGACCAGATACACCGGCCGTATTTTTATATATGACTCCATCTGCCGGATAATATCCAGTATTTCTTTTAACCGGCCAATGCCGTAAAACAGGAAAAACAGCTGTGCTGCGATCACCACATACAGAGCATATTCTCCCCTTACCCCCTTCATCCACACTGCTAAAAGCACCGCCGCGACCCCGGCTGCACCGACTGTCAATATATTCATGATTCCTTCACCTCTTAACGATGTTCCTTCGGTATCAGAATGGCCAAAATACCCTTTGACCCCAACATTTTTATAACAAAAACAGCCGTTTCATAGTCTCAAACAGATCATATATGTACGGGATCATCCAGAAAAGCACCATTACAAGACCTGCCAGACTGGTTAAAAATGCCTGTTCCTCCCGCCCGCTGTGTTTTAACACAAGGCTCAGGACGGATACCAGAATCCCCACTGCACCGATTTTAAATATAATCCCGACTTCCACAACCGCCTCCCGTCTCAGATAAGGATCACCACCAGAAAAGCTCCCCCCAGGATCCCGAGGCTTTGCCACACTCTTTTCTGTTCCGGCAGCTGATGCCGCAGTTTTTCTTCCCGCATTGCAAGTTCTGTCTTTCCGCTCTCAAGAAGCTGTATCTGCATCTTTGCATCCAGATATCCAAGATGCCCGAGGGTCTGTAAAAACAGGTCCCAGTCTTCTTCCCGGAGACTGGTTTTTTCCCGCACCGTCTGCTCCTGCTCTTTCAGGATCCGTACAAAGGTTTCGCCGGTCTGCTCTTTCAGTCGTTTCGCAACAGATTGCAGATATTCCCGAAAGGGGGACGCCACTTTCTCGCTGATCCTGGAAAATGCTTCCGGCAGTGTATTTCTCGCATAGGAAATTTCACCGATCAGGCAGCTGATGATCAACTGTAATATCTGCAAGTCTTTGATCCGCTGCTGATACTGTCTGCTTCTCCAGTTTCCCATGCCCCAGCCGGCGAAAAATACCAGCAGAGCTCCGCTGACCTTTAACACACAGATCTCTGCCTCTGGTACAGGCAGGTTCCCCGTTCATCATAGATTTCCCGGACTTTTCCAATCTTTCCTGCCGTTTCTTTTTGCAGGATGATATAGCGTTCAAAAACATGTTCTTTTATCAGTCGTTCCAGCAGCGGTTTTTTCCGGATCTCATCGATCGAACTTCCGTGAACCGTTGCCAGAAGTTTGCATCCGCTGTTTAGTGTCATCTCGATGGCACGGATATCTTCATAATTGCCGATCTCATCCACGGCGATCACCTGCGGAGCCATTGAGCGAAGCAGCATGACCATCCCTTCCGCCTTGCTGCAACAGTCCAGCACATCGGTACGGATTCCCACATCGTTTTGCGGAATTCCCTGATAACTGCCACCAATCTCTGACCGTTCATCCACCACGCCTACCGTATTGCCCGGAAAGGTCTCCCAGCCATCAGAAATCTGTCGTACCAGATCCCGCAGCAATGTTGTTTTCCCACAGCCCGGTGGGGAAATAATGAGTGTATGGCACAGTTTTCCATCTTCCGTCACATATGGAATCACCATATCCGCACAACCGGTAATCTGGTGTGCGAACCGGATATTGATGCAGGAAATCTGGGAAAGTCCTTTTACCTTCTGCTCTTCCATGATCGCTTTTCCCGCCACACCAACCCGATGCCCGCCCTGTATCGTCAAAAATCCCTGTTTTAATTCCTCTTCATAAGCATAGAGGGAATATGTTCCTACCGTCTCCATGGTTCTTCGGATGTCTTCCTGTGATACGATACATGCCTGTTCCCTATGTCTCGTCAGAAATCCCTGTTCTGCCACAAAATATTCCTGTCCGTCCTGCCATAAGATCAACGGTTTCCCTGCCCGAAGACGAATCTCCTGTAACCCCTGTGGATTCCAGTACGCCTGCTGTAAGATTTTTCGGATACGCTCCGGAAACAGACGGATAACTTCCTCCCGTTTCATGTACATCACCTCTTACATTTACTATATGTGGACAGACTGTAAATAGAACCCGTTGCCAGGATAAAATATTTTGTTATCTTGCATACTTTCTTCCTCGGGTATTCAGTTCTCCACACATACCATCCCCGAATACCCTTCCGGCATCACCAACCGGTAAAACCTGCATCCCTCATAAGAAATCTCACATAGCTCCCTGTGGATCCCATCCCCGGTAAACTTCAGATAGCTTTCTTTTTTTGTCCAGATCTGAAACAGAAAATCCTTTTTTCCTTTCTCCGTACCCGCCTGCATAAAAGTTTTCCACTCATCCGGTGTACAGATTTTTCTGGCTGTCTGTTCCAGTTTTATTTCTCTGTGATACTGGATATCAATCCCCACAGGGACATTTCCCAGCACACAGGCGATCCATTCTCCCGAATGGCTGATATTGAAAAAAAGTTCCGGATGCAGACGCAGATATGGTTTTCCCGTCTCTGTTCGCATTACCGAATCGGTCTCTTTCTCCAGATCATACGCATATCTTGTTTTTATCATTTCTGCTAACAGACGATATCCCGACCGGGACTGTTCTTTCTTTTCTTCCGGTGTTTTTCCACTGACCTGTTTCATCCAGACTTCTGTCTGCTGATCCTGGGACTTCCAAAAAATATGTGCTTCATTTGCATTATTTTCCATTTTTCTGCCCTCCGTTGCCACGCTTCGGTGCTTCTTCCAGTTCCACCAGAAAACGGGAAGGTTCCATCTTCTTTCCGAACCTCTCCTCCACTGCATACAGATGCAGTTCTTTCTTTGCTCTCGTCATGCCGACATAGAACATTCTTCGTTCTTCTTCGATCTCCGGATCCAGAACCGCTTTCTGATATGGCATACAGCCCTCGTTAACATCCAGAATATACACCCTCTCAAATTCCAGTCCTTTGGCACTGTGCAGGGTCGATACAACGATTCCCTCCTGCCGGCGCACTTTCTCCGACTGTTCTTTGAGTTTTTCTTTGTACGCATCCATGGAATCAAACCATTCCTGAAATGTTTTATACCCTTTTGCGCTCTCCTGGATCTCCCGCAGAAGATCATACAGTTCTTCCACTTTGATCTTCCTGTACTGTGCATATTCTTTCAGGAACTCGTCATAGCCGATCCCATACCGGATATAATTGATAGCTGCAAACGGTGCCATATTTTTCATCATTTTCAGATCATGCTCGAACTTCTCGATCCGGTCACACATCCATTCTTTTCCCTCGTAAAACTGATACAGAATCTCAAATGGCACTTCTTTCTCATAAAATGCTTCCCTGGACAGATATCGGTTCGGACGGTTCATGACGGCAAGAAAATCCTTTCTCTCCCGACCGCCCATTGCCAGACGCATATAAGCAACCATATTTTTTGCCAGCCAGTGTTCATACAGATTCGGCAGGACATCCCTCATGGTAAACGGAATGTTGTACTCCATCAGCCGTTCCACTGTCATTCTGCAATTATGATTGGTACGGAATAGAATCGCAATCTCTTTGTGCGGACACCCTTCCGCCAGATCCTTCTGAATCTGCTTTAACAACCAGGTCGTCTCCTCGCTCTCATTTTCAAATGTCCGTATCTCAAGCGGTTTTCCCTTATCATTTTCCGTAAACAACTGTTTTTCATATCTCGCATCATTCCAGCGGATCACATTCTGGGATTTTTCTACTATTTCTCCGGTACAGCGATAATTCTGTTTCAGGATCACCTGCTTCAATTGTGGAAAATCCTTCGGAATCTGCAGCATGATCTCCGGTCTGGCTCCACGGAACCGATAGATCGACTGGTCATCGTCACCTACCAGAAACAGATTATTCTCTGGAAGTGCCAGAAGTCGGACAATATCATATTGCAGCTGGTTGACATCCTGAAACTCATCAATCAGGATATACCGGAACTTTTTCTGCCATGCCTGCAAAATATCCGGATGTTTCTGAAATAATTGGTAGCAGTACACCAGCAGATCATCAAAATCCAGCAGTCGTTTCCCGTGCAGCCGTTTTTCGTATGTCTCATAGATTTTCCGAAACTGCTCATCCGGACAGCTTGCCGAATAATAGTGGCTCAACGGGATCCGACCGTTTTTTACCGTGCTGATCTCTCTTGCCAGCGATTCCAGCAGGTCATTTTCGTCTTCCATCTGCAGGGAAGAATTCTGTAAAATCTGTCGTAAAATCTGATATTTTATTTCTTCACCGGCGATATTTGCCGATGTGATACCGTACGCCTGCCGGAGAATACCGTAAAAGATTCCATGGAATGTACCAAAAGTCACCTGACTTTTTTCCACTCCGCACAGGTGTAAAAATCGCTCCCTCATCTGTCCTGCAGCCGCCTTGGTAAAGGTGACCACCAGGATAGATGAAGGAGCGACCTGATAATTCTGAATCAGTTTACGGGTACGGCGGATAATAACTTCCGTTTTGCCGGATCCCGGTCCGGCAAGTACAAGCATCGGACCATCTTTATGTTCCATTGCCTGCTGCTGTTCCCTGTTAAACTCCATTCTTTCCCTCCATATGGGAATTATTCTGCTGCTTTTGTCAGCTTGTAACCGTGAGGGATTTTGGCAAAACCATGCCAAAACACCTCGCGGAATACTACCTACTGCATAGTTAGTTCAGTTTGTCAATGGCCGCCTGGATTCTTACAAGACTCTCTTCTTTTCCGAGTACTTCCAGAATCTCTGTGGCGCCTGCCGGTGTCATCTGTTTTCCGGAAAGAGCGGTACGGATCGGCCACATCACATAACCAACTTTGTAACCATGCTCTTTTGCGTAAGCGGAAAGCATCTCAAACAGTGCATCGTTGCTGAAATCTTCCTGTGCCTCCAGTAACGGCTGTACTTCCCTGAGTACCTGCAGAGAAGTTTCTTCGTTAGTTTTCATCTTTTTATGCACATACATGGATGTCTCATATTCCGGTACCTTTTCAAAGAAATCCACATGATCTTTGATATCCGGAAATACTTCGATTCTTGTTTTTACCATAGCAGCGATTTTGTGGAAGTCCAGATCTTTTGTGATCACTTCTTTCAGATACGGCAATGCCATCTCATAGAATTTTTCATCGTCCATCTTCTTCATGTATTCGCCATTCATCCAGCGAAGTTTTACCATGTCAAAGACTGCAGGAGATTTGCTGATTCTGTGGTAATCGAATTCTTTTACCAGTTCTTCCAGAGAGAAGATCTCATTGTCGGAAGACGGACTCCATCCCAGAAGTGCCACAAAGTTTACGATCGCTTCAGTCAGGAATCCCTGATCCAGCAGATCTTCATAAGAAGAATGGCCGCAGCGTTTGGACAGTTTCTGATGATCTTCGTTTGTAATCAGCGGGCAGTGGATGTATTTTGGGATCTCCCATCCGAATGCTTCATACAGGCGGTTGTACTTCGGTGCAGAGGACAGATATTCGTTTCCTCTTACTACATGAGTAATTCCCATCAGATGATCATCGATAACATTTGCAAAGTTGTAGGTCGGATATCCGTCAGATTTGATCAGGATCATATCATCCAGTTCGTTATTTTCTACTGTAATATCTCCGTACAGCTCATCATGGAAAGTTGTGGTTCCTTCGGTTGGCATGTTGATACGGATAACGTATGGTTTTCCTGCTGCCAGATTTGCCTCGATTTCTTCTTTGGACAGGTGCAGACAGTGTTTGTCATACACGGTGATCTCTTTTCCTGCTACTTCTGTCTTCAGGCTTTCCAGACGTTCTTTATCACAGAAACAATAGTAAGCGTCTCCCTGCTCAATCAGTTTTTTTGCATATTTCATGTACAGACCCTGTGCCTGTCTTTCACTCTGTACATAAGGGCCTACACCCCCATCTTTGTCCGGACCTTCATCATGTACCAGACCCGTCTTGGCCAGAGTACGGTAGATGATATCAAGTGCACCTTCCATAAAACGTTCCTGGTCGGTATCCTCGATACGCAACATGAACTTTCCGCCTTCATGTTTTGCGATCAGATATGCATATAATGCCGTTCTTAAGTTTCCTACGTGCATTCTTCCGGTAGGGCTTGGTGCAAATCTTGTTTTTACTGTGCTCATAATATTTCGCTCCTGTTTTATAATGTAAATGTCCCGGATTGCTGTGTGTTTTGCACACGCACGATCCTTATCCTATTCAAGGTAAAAGGTGTGGAATTAATCCTCCACACCTTTGTTTTTTAAGTATTCAATTATGTCTCCGACGGTTTCCACATCTGACAATTCCTCTGCCGGAATCTCCAGTCCGTATTCTTCTTCCAGAGCCATAACCAGTTCAAATAAATCCAGTGAATCTGCTCCCAGATCATCTTTAAATGAGGTGTCAAGACCAATTGTCTCACCATCACAGTTCAACTGCTCTGCAATAATCTCTCTCATTTTTTCAAGCATATCTTTTATCTCCTTCATAAAGCATTTTCGACTTTACGCCTTTGTTTAACGAAAGTATATCTATTATAAAATCATTTGTCAACCCATTCAGGAAAATATGCAAAAAACTTTGTTTCTCTGTTACTGTTCCCTCTATTCTCAGTAACACGCTTCGCAGTGCACAGAATTTATGCTGTTTCAGCCTCCGTGATGTCTTCTCCCGTCGTCTGGATCCTTCCCGACACACTCAGGGCAATTCCCATCTCTGCCATCAAAAACAGGATCGACGTACCTCCGTAGCTGACAAATGGAAGCGTGATACCGGTTGTAGGCATCAGATTCAATACTACGCAAAGGTTCAGGATTACCTGTAATGCAATATGTACAAAGATTCCTGTCACAACCAGCGTTCCATAAAGGTCCGGCGCATTCTGCGCGATAAAAAACAGCCGGTATAACAGATACCCAAACATCAGCAGTAATAATGCCGCACCGAAAACTCCCAGTTCCTCACACACAATCGAAAAGATCATATCATTCTGCGCCTCAGGAATCGTTCCCAGCTTCTGCGCACTGTTGCCAAGTCCTTTTCCGAAAAATCCGCCGCTTCCGATTGCGTACAGTCCCTGCAGCACCTGGTAGCCGCCGGATGACATATTGGCCTCCGGATGCAGCCAGGATAAGATTCTTCGGATACGAAAGTTATCACTGGTAGTCATCGTCATACCCATGTAAGCAATGACACTTCCTGCCACCACGCTGGTACCGAGAGCCAGTACAACAAAAGGCTTTGTTTTCGGATGTGCAATAAAAATCATAACGACGGCGATTCCTCCGATAATCATACCGGTACTCAGATTATCCGTAAAAACAAAAGCCGCACCCGCCTGTATCATACCAAAGATCAGCAGCCAGATTACTGCCCTCAATTGCTTTACCTGTTTTCCCATCTTGATAACAAGTATAGGCATATAAATAATAATCGCTATCTTGGCTATCTCTGCCGGCTGAAACTGAATACCCAGCTTTAACCATCGTCTGGAACCATAGGCTTCCACTCCAAATGGAGTAAACCGCACCATCGCCATCAGTACAACTGATATCAGGTACAAAGTTCCTGCGAATGGAATCATCAGATGATAATCCCATTTTGAAATAAAGATGGCAACAGCGATCGCTCCCACACTGATCAGTGCCTGCCTGCGGAAATAATACATATCATCTCCATGAAATTTCATCTGTGCTTCATACGCACTGGTACTGTATAACATAATCAGCCCGAAACAGATCAGCAGAATTACAATCGCAAGAAGATTATAATCATAATATGCCCCCCGGTTGCTTTTCTTTTTTCTTCTTTTTTTCTCTTTTTGTTCCATGTAATACCCTCATTTCTTTCCATGCTCCCCTTGAGCGTGTCTGAAAATGATTTTCCTATATACCTCTTCCACGCTCCGGTATCCTGCCGGAGGTTTCAGCCGGATATCTTTGTTCAGTATATCACTATTAAAAAGAGAAAAAAACCCCCAGACATCTCTTTTTTTATGTTTCTGAGATGTCCAGAGGTTCTGTTTTATCTAAGGAGAATGTTTACTTTTTATTCTACATCCTGCAGTGCATCCGTATCTTCTTCACCGGTGCGGACTTTTACGACTCTGTCAACATTGTATACAAAGATCTTGCCATCGCCGATATGTCCGGTATACAGAACTTTCTTTGCAGCTTCGATGACCTGATCGACCGGAATGCTGCTGACTACCACTTCTACTTTTACTTTTGGAAGCAGGGTTGCATCGATTTCAACACCACGGTATTTCTCGCCGGCACCTTTCTGAACGCCACAGCCCATAACCTGTGTAACGGTCATACCGGTGACACCCAGATCGTTCATAGCTTTTCTCAGTTTGTCATATCTTGACAGTTTCGAGATGATAACTACTTTATACATACCGGTATCTGCTGCTGCCGGAGCTTTTACTACTTTAACTGCTGCATTTTTCTGTGCATCAGATGCTGCTTTGTAATCATCTGTACCAAGGTTTGTATTTTCATTGACATCCATCATCATGGTGTTGGAAACATCCATGATACTGAATCCTGAGTAAGCAGATGCCAGACCATGTTCCATTGCATCCAGACCTACAATTTCCTCTTCCTCGGTAACTCTCAAGCCTACAACAGCACGGATCACAAGGAAAGTGATGGTGATGGTTACTACGGTCCATGATGCTACTGCTGCAAAACCGATCAGCTGTTTTCCAAGAAGAGTAAATCCACCGCCGTAGAATAGACCAACCAGATCATCATTTCCAGGTGCGGATGTGGTTGCGAACAGACCAACTGCGATCGTTCCCCAGATACCGTTTAAGCAGTGAACTGCGACTGCACCAACCGGGTCATCTACACGTAATACATAGTCAAGGAACCATACACCAAATACTACCAGCAGACCGGATACAATACCGATAATGATTGCTCCGAGTGCATCGGTTACATCACATGGTGCCGTGATGGCTACCAGACCTGCCAGGGAAGCGTTCAGACACATAGATACATCTGGTTTTCCGTAACGAACCCAGGTAAAGATCATACAGGTTACAGTTGCGATCGCCGGAGCGATGGTTGTTGTTACGAAAATAGAACCAAGCTGTTCTACAGATGTTGCAGCTGCGCCGTTAAATCCATACCAGCCAAGCCACAGGATAAATACACCAAGTGCACCGATTGCCAGGTTGTGTCCCGGAAATGCATTGACTTTTGTGATTTTTCCGGATTTATCTTTCGTGAATTTTCCGATACGCGGTCCAAGAATCTTGGCACCGATCAGTGCTGAGATACCACCTACCATATGAATCGCACAGGATCCTGCAAAATCATGGAATCCCATCTGGGCAAGCCAGCCGCCGCCCCAGATCCAGTGTGCTTCGATCGGATAAATCAGTGCGGAGATCACACCGGAGTAAATACAATAGGATAAGAATTTTGTTCTTTCAGCCATAGCTCCGGAAACAATAGTTGCGGTTGTTGCACAGAATACCAGGTTGAATACGAAGTTAGACCAGTCAAAATCTGCATAACTTGTAAAAATATCAAATCCCGGCTTTCCGATCAGCCCTACCATATCTTCTCCCAGTAACAGGCTGAAACCTATCAGGATAAAGGTACAGGTACCAATACAAAAATCCATCAGGTTTTTCATGATAATGTTACCAGTGTTTTTCGCTCTGGTGAAACCTGCCTCTACCATCGCGAATCCTGCCTGCATCCAGAATACCAGTGCAGCGCCGATCAGGAACCATACGCCAAATACCTGACCGTTCAGAACTTCCATAATTTCTTCTGTCATACTTTTGTCCTTCTCTTTCTTTGTAATGAAAAAAGCGAAACAACGACGCTTTGCTTCTATATATAATATAAGATAAGAAGCTGCAAAACGCCGTTGTTTCGCTTTTTTCAAGCCCTGCCGTATCATCGAAAACAGAGTGTGCGATTTTCTTTGATACGACAAAAGGCACTACGGATGTTTTTCCATAGCGCCTTTGCTTTGTATGGGTGTATCTTACACCTTAGTTTCTATCCTGTCAATAAAAATTTTATAGTTTTTTATATTTGTCACTTCTGTCCATTTTCCATAAATTATTATTTTAATTTTCTACATTTTTACTGTACACATTCTCCCTGACAATCGCATGATTCCCGTGTCAGCCCGATATCAAAGCTCGGATTCATCTGGTAGAAGTTCTTACTGTTCAGCTGATCCTGGAGAGACTGGAGGGCTTCACCGAACCGTTGGAAGTGTACCACTTCTCTCGCCCGCAGAAATCGGATCGGGTCCGCAATCTCCGGAATATCCCGCACAACCCGCAGGATATTGTCATAGGTGCTCCGTGCTTTCTGTTCCGCAGCCATGCTCTCAAACATATCCGTGATCGGATCGCCCTTGGACTGGAACTCACAGGAGTTAAACGGAATCCCTCCCGCCGACTGCGGCCAGATCCCTACAGCATGATCCACATAATAATCTGCAAATCCCTGGTTTTCAATTTCTTCCACAGTGAGGTTGGCAGTCAGCTGATGAACGATCGTGGATACCATTTCGAGATGCCCGAGTTCTTCTGTCGCTACATCGGTAAGAACCGCCATGCAGACACGGTTCGGAGCGGTGAAACGCTGGGAGAGATAGCGCATCGAGGCACCGATCTCGCCGTCCGGGCCACCGGAGTTCAATAGCCTATATAGGTTTTCTTTTAATAGGAAGAAACTCTTTCGATTTTAAGAGTTTTTATAAGAGTTTTTTTAAGATTTTTTAGAGATGATACAATATTTTTACCACTTGTGATTTGACATGTCAAGAAATGTCGCACGATATTTCTTGTCATATTATTATCGTTATGATATTCTTTATTTGCAATAGAATATTTCAGAAATGAAGAAAAGAGGACGATATGTAATGTACCGTCCTCTTTTCTTGTGTTAATTAAACAGCTTGTACCATGTATTCGGTCCGATCACACCATCCGCGGTCAATCCTTTCTCTTTTTGGAAGCTCTTAACTGATGCCGTCAGACCGGATCCAAAGGATGCGTCCATGGCTCCAAAGTAAAATCCCTTGGCTGATAAAATGAATTCCGCCAGATAGACAAATGTTCCGGATGCTCCTTTTTTGATGGTTGCTTTCTTGGCTGCCTTTTTGCAGCTGTCCAGGAAATTCTTGTTAGACGGATCTAGTTTACTGCCATTTTTTCTGTTAGATACATCTTTCCAGATGCAGACTGCAGCTGCTCTAGATCCGCTTCCATAGATGCCATCAACTTCCAGTTTCTTGCCTATATATTTCTGGAGTTTGCTTCCGTAATTGCAGTTGATCCACTTCTGCCCTTTTTTGACATTGCTGTCTGTTTTTGCTGTCGTCTCTGTCGGTTTTGCTGTTGATCCAGAATCTTTTGTGTCTGTTCCATAATCAATATAACAGAATGACTTAATTTTACTGTCATTCCAAGAATACGTCTTTACCGCACAGGAATCTCCGTTTCTGTCGTATTTCTTATTGCTGGTATTTCCCTCGCCGGATTCAAAAGTCTTATTCTTTGTGTCCACGGACAGGACTCTACCCATGTGAGACTGACGGAAGATTATAAGGCTTCCAACTTTCGGAGTACTTCCCAGTTTTCCAGCTTTGCGGAACATGGCTTCCGTAGAAAAACAGCTGTATCCACAGTAGTTCTTTTCTGTCATATTCCAGTGTTTCAGTGCTTCCGCTTTCCCGAACTCTTCCAGCTCCATTGCAAACTGATATGTCGCACACCACGCTTTGTTCTGGCAGCCTGCAAGGCCGGCTTTATTTACAATGTCGGAAAATTTCTGATGGTTTGTACCGGTTTCCACGTATGGCATATTGCCGTATTCTCTCTCTTTTCTAATCATGTTATTGATGCCCATAGTATCTCCTTTTTTTGTCATTTCTTCGTAGATCTGTTTGGAATAATCAGCTCTGATCGCTCTCAGAGACTGCCAGCCATCTGGGGATTCGTAATGTTCCAGGACGTAATCAGATGCTTCCTTTACATTTTTTGTCGTGCACAAGAATTTGAATGTTTTCGGAAACTTCTTTTTCAGCTCCGAAACTGTGTATTCCAATTGCATATCTCCGTCAGCGATAGAAACGCCTTTTTTCCTTGCTAAATCATACAGACCGGCTTTCCTGTTAGATGTTGTCCACTGCGATAATCCATATCCGTAATGCCGGCCCATCGGACTTAAAAATTCCGCTCTTGAAATCTTCCCGGAGTCAATATTTTTTGTATAGGTATCGTCTGTATATACGATTCCTTTTTCCTTATATCTCTTCACACAGAGAAATTCCAGGCGTTTCGGAATAAATCCTGCGGATTCCGCATACTGATTTCCTTCCAGTGCCGCAGCTCCTTCCGGAGTCATTCCTGCTGCAACATAATAATTATGTGCTTTGTATATTAAACTGTTGAACGTAACTTTCGCCATCTTCTCTCCTTTAAAAGAGGGGCATCAACCCCCTCTGATCATTCGTTGTCATCTTCCTGATTTACTACTCTGTTCGCTGCCTGCAGTCCTTTTACCAGGATAGTCGGCACGTTTACACCCATCTCTACGAGATTCTCACAGATAGATCTTGCTTCGTTGACCAGAAGAGAGGCTAACACGAACCAGCCCAGAAGTGTTGTGACTCCCAAATCGAGATTAATGATTTTTCCAACTTCCACAAATGCTGCAGATGCTCCAAAAGATACCATGATCATCAGCCAGTATCCTAATTTTTTCAGGACACCTTTCAGACCCGCTTTGGAATTTTCCACATTGTTGATCCTCGATTTCATCCATCCGGTTCCCCAGTCGATAGCATTCAGTAAAAGGAACAGAACAAACAAAAACCAGTGTTCTCCCAGAATATAAGAAAGGACGGCTACTGCCGCCCCTACCATTGCATTGTATGTATCAATTACTTTCATTTACGCCTCCTCTGCCAGAATGGCATTTTTCTCTTCTTCTGTGATCCAGCCTTTCGCCAGGGCTTTCTCAACTACAGATTTATTTTTTGTTTTCGCATACAGTCTTTTGATCGTCTCGTACATAAACATATCCCCTCCTTCTTACAGTCCCATGATTTCTTCCATGGTCAGAGTGTCAACAGTGTCTTCCAAAGATGCAATTCTCTGTTCTGTCTTGTCTGGACGGATCAGAGATACTCTGATAGCTGTTCCGGCTACTTGTAACTTATTTCCATCCTCGTCTTTTTTGTAGTCTACAGTCGTATCGTACAGCTTCTCTACGCTCTGCAGCTTAGTGTAACCAGAATGAATCATAAAAGGTTCTCCGGCAGAATCCAGGACCGTGATTTTCTTTGTATTCATCGCTTCACTGAAAATCTCATCGTACTCTGCAATGGTCTTATCTGCGGTCAGGCTGATTGTCAGGCTATCTCCTGCTGCCTGAATGCCGTCTGCGATGATGCTTAATTCCTGTTCGTTACTTAATTTGATTTTTCCCATGATTTTTCTCCTTTTTTTAATTTATTGACTACTCATTAATTGATGGATTGGTCTGTCTCTGATCATATATCTCCTTTCTGGGCTATACTCCACTTGCATATGTTCGCGGGCTGATAACGTCACTAGGACTGTTTCACTGCCCTCTGGAACTAATATGACAGCTCTGCATACCTATACCTGTAAGAAAACAGGGTTGCATATCATTGCTGGAAACATCAACTTTTCATATGCTTCTGGTGGAATGCGTGCCTATGACATCTCGTTCGGCGGAAATATGAAAAATATCACTGCGCTGCTTTCCTAAAAGCTGGTGACAGCATCGTTTTTTATGCACGCCAAAATTCCGGCAATACAATCAGCGCGGAACTTGACGTAAAAATCACGTATTAAAATTTTAGATATGCTACTGTAACGACAACTTTTCCTGCGGTAGCAGCGATGGTGTAGCGGTAGTTTCCGTTAGTACTTGGTGTAATTGATATAGGACTCGGCTGACCGTTCGGTTCTACAGCTGTAATTGATATCGGTATCCCATATTTCTTGATATCGGAAATTGGCAGATAGTTATTAGCATAATACGAAAACGGCGCTACATACGCATTCGAATCCAGTGTTACTGGGTAATCAACATATTCTATTGCGGATTTCAAAGTGGAGTATAGTCTACTTTCAAATTGCGCCGGCGCAACTCTCTTCTTGATAAATCTTAGCATCACAAAAAGACCTGCCATTGGCAAGCCTTAAAAATATTTATATCCAGTTATGCAGCATATTTATCATAAGTGTTTTTTACATTTCTTTTATCCACGTAGACATATACCTGTGTTGTCCGTATATCTTCATGCCCAAGTATCATCTGGACATCCTGGATGGCAGCTCCTCTGGAGATCAGTTCAGTGGCCAGAGTCCTCCGGAACCGGTGTGGATGTACGTTATCCACTCCCGCTCGTTCTCCAATGCGTTTGACTGCTGCCTCAATTCCGTTTTTCTGTATTCTATTGCTTCCCTTTCCAGTAAACAGTGCTTTGCTCCCGTCTTTTCGTTTCTTCAAGTACTCTTCCAGATACATCGATGCAACCTGAGTCAGGTATACCGTTCGTTCTTTTCCGCCTTTTCCATATACAACAAGTTCCCTATTCTGAAAATCTACATCGCTAATATCTACAGATACCACTTCTGATACTCGGCATCCAGTTGCGTGCAGAAAATGTATTAAAGCAATGTCTCTTGCGTTTGTGCATGCACTTTTCAACCTTTCCAGTTCTTCTCCACTAAACGGAAGTCGGAGTACTTTATCATATTTGATACTTTTCACTGCTCTGCATGGATTTCTTGTGATAAATTCCTCATCGTGCAGCCAGCTAAAGAATGATGATAGAACTTTGCGCATGTTGTCCAGAGTACGATTTTTAACTTTTCTCTTTTCCTTGTACATGGAAAGATATAGCCGAATATCAAAAGCTGTCAGTTCATGCAGGCGCCGATCCATCCCACTTATGAATGTACTAAGCAAATCAGCATATCTTTTTATGGTTCTTTCAGATTTACCTTCAATTCGCTTTGTGGCCAGATATTTTCTCAGCAGTCCCTCTGCAGTTCCATCTCGCACCACAATTTCAGTTGATCTTTCTGAAATCTCATATTTATCCAGTTTGTCGAGCAGCACTGTCTGTAACCTTTCCATTGCCAGTTCATCAATTATGTTCTGCATTTTCAGCATTATCGTGTCTACAATCTCGTTTCGTATGTCCATAGCAGATACCTCCTGTTTTTGTTATCATCGTAACATCTTCTGGCCAATATCTGCATATCTTTTATAAACTATACTCCACTTTGACTGGAGCAATACACGTAAAATCATATTCAATGACGTTAACGGCGAACAACTATGTGCCACCATTTAGTATGTTTGGTGAGGGTATAATTCCAGATGCAGACATAAAGAAATATGGTTTCCCTATTGCAATCTGTGCAATTCAAAAATCATCTGCACCAGGAGCTGCTGCACTTAGATGGAATACCGGTAGATCAGCTTGGCAATATATTGCATGCTCTAATATGGCAGAGACTGATGTTAATATTACATTTATGAAGTTAAGCTAAGAAAAACGTCTTACTTCCGAACACACTTGTATTAGCTGGCATGGAATTAGAAACTTTTAAGTTGACGCTTCCATCTGTACCAATTTCCAAGTAAAAGGATTCATACAGATATTCAACAATATTCTGTTTTGGTCTTGCTTTTTCTGGAAGAATACCTAACCGATAACCGCCCCAGTTCGGAAATGTAGTAGTAGTTTTTCCCTCTATTCGTACTTCACAGATAAAAGAGTTATAAAAACACTTGGCACTAACCCCTGCATTGCTACCTAAGTTAGCACTGAGTGTCGTCAAAGTGGAGTTTAGCGCAAGAAGCTGCTCCTCCACAGTCGTATCTGTTCCATCCGCTTTTGTATGAATTACCTGTTTACTGTCCGTCTTCAAATGATATTCGTTCCAGGATGATCCGTCAAAAATTTTAAATGCTTTTCTAAGAATATTCATCTTTTCTCTCCTTATCCTATCCATACTGTTCCTGAAGCAACTCCGGTTGGGGCGCTACTCTGAACATATATCTTTGTTCCATCAGCACCCTTCGGTCCGGTTGCTCCGGTGGCGCCTCTTGCGCCAGTTGCTCCGGTGGCACCTCTATCGCCCTTCGGTCCGGTCGGTCCTTGTGGGCCGGCAGGACCCTGAGGGCCGATTACTTTTCCTAAGTCAACTACACTCATAACTTATAACTCCTTAATCTTCATATATTGCAATCAGATGCCCGTCGCTGTTGATCATCATCCGTGGAGTCTTTCCATCAGCTCCACGGATACCCTCTACGGTAGCCTGACCACTGGATGATGTAGATGTCTGAGCCTTCTCCAGAATGGTTTTCTGGGTGGTTCCGAAGGTTGGGGCGACCGTATAACCATTCTCATCAAAGGTCTCTGTCACTTCTACTATACGTTCATTCATATTGACGCCATATTCATGATCAATCGTAACGACCACATCGCCCAGGTTCCATTTTGTCTGATATTCTGCAGAATCCACTTCGGAAGAGTACGTATCACTGCAGGTATAATCTGCCAGTTTATTCTTTCCTCTGTCCGGAAGTGCTGATTCATCCTCGATGTCCCTGGCATCTACAAACATTTCATATCTGTTTATTCCAGTGTTTTCATTTCCGACCAAAATGATCTTTCTGTCGGCTCCTTCGCCCTGTCCGGCAACGATCGCTGTGTTCTTAAATTCAGAAACATCTGACACATATTCTCTGCTGATCACGTTGTCATAATCAACGTTAAAAATCATTGGTGGTCTGTCTTTCTGGTTTGCAGAACGGTCAACGCCTTCCAGAACCTCAAATTCCAGCTTCTGTGCTTCCGGATTCAGTGTGATGCATACTCCTAACCCAGATGCTTCACACAGGGAAGTGATCTCTTCATCGAGGTTGTCATACCTGGTCTGAAAATATACCCTATCCCCTCTTCCTTTAGAAGATTTTACCGACAACATTGGAATATTCCGGCTTTTGTCTGATGCATCTACAGCATTGGCAGTGACAAGCTCACAGATTATATTTTCTGCCGGCTCGTAGAAGCTGTGGTATGCCAGACCTGCAGGCGGGTAGGTGATCCGCTGTGTTAATAGATGCAACAATGTATACCCGCCAATCGTGATTGGAACGCCAGACTCGTCCTCGTCAGAGCATTCGATCCGCTTGATGATCCCGGTCTTTCTCCGGTCATTGTCAAGCATGATATAGTTTCCGACTTTCATCTGTTTGGTCAGTTTGTCCACAAAGATCTGGAACGTACCGTATTTTGTCCAGTTGCTAATAAATTCCAGTCCCTGATAATCCTCTTCCCCGATAAACTTTAAATTCTGATCAAAAAACCTGATCTCTATTCTCCGATCCATATGCTACCGCTCACCGCCTTTTCCGGTGTAGTATCCTGAATATAGATATTTCTCCATCCAGTCCCCTGCTGTCGTGCAAACCATTCCTCAAATCTGCGCTGGTACTCTTTCATAGCAGCATCGTACTCGCTAACCGTCTTAGGACGGATGATTCCACATACATTGACGTCTGGTCGTTCATCTTTGACTAAAGTAACCGCGCCAGTTTTGTCTACTTTGTACTGGGCCAGTGACAGTTCATAGACTGTCTCATTCCGAGTGATGGACGGAGCAGACGGGCTACTCGCTGCGGATCCGGCTCTCGTTACCAGGAAAACTGATGCTGTTGCAATGTTCAACTGCAGAATGATCCTGTAAATTTTTGGAAGATTCGTATCCGGCGCAAGTGTCAGTTCTTTCACGGAATCGTTGTAATGGAAGAAACCTCTGATAATCGAGAAGCCAATTCCAACACGAACCTTTCCGGAGCTGATACTCAGCGGATACTGCAGACTCTGATCAGAGTTGACAGCAATACCAGATTCATAGATATTATCAAAATATCTGTTAAATTCCTCCTGACCGTATTCCGTACCGCCGTTAAAAAATCCATAATGTTCCATGTTACACTCCTAAATACCTGTTTTTGTAATAGATCTCCACGTTCTGAGGGGCAAGCCCGTTCTCAGAAGCGTATTCAATCACGTTATCGCCTACCTGCAGAGAAAAAAACCGGGACGACAGGTCGATGTAATCAAAAGCATCTGTCCTTGTGCCGTTCCGGATGATCTCTACTTTTTTCTGTCGGAAGCCTGTATTGATATACAACACATCATCTGTAGTGAGTTCCCGAATGATCCGGATGGTTTCGCCAGTCGTTATATTTTTGATACTCGGATTGACGGCAGGACCGTGAAAGTAGATCTCCACAGGGGTTTCCACGTGACCTGTATTGATGATATTTTTCTGTGGCTCGCCTCGCTCTTTCATCTCGAACGGAAGTGTAAATTTCCACTTCCATCCACGAATCCATGTAGCAATACTGTCACCAGTCTGTAGTACGTCCTGGAACATTGGATCCATGCAGATCAACTCGATTTTAAAGCTCATGACATCGTACCTGTTCACGGTATCGATCTGGAAGGCTTCTACTTCGTAATCAATAGAACGCTCTGTTCCCATGTAGCTGACTGTAAGTTTTCCACCAGAAAACGGTGAGAAAAATGCAATCAGTTCCTGTCTTTTCGCTGATTTCTCATCGTCTGCACCAAGGAAATCCGCTTCGATGGAGATCGGCCGGGAAAGCACTTTCTTTCTTTTCAACCTTTCCCCGATATAGTTGGTATTCACTGATTTTTCCAGTTCATAATCCGTGGCTTCCAGGCCAGAGTAATCGGTTACACCGTACTCCGGTTCATCCAGTACAATGGTCTTACCGTTCCTGGAAAGTGAAAATATAATCTTTTCCATTATGTCCTAGCCATCCTCCTTGCCTCTCTTCTCAATGCTCTGCTGGTCTCAACCGGTGATTCCACCGGCTGATAGATATTGATAGTCTGATTTACTTCCGTATGTCCACCCGTTCCATCGCCATGGAAGAACTGTGCTCCTTTCTGGAACATACGATTTTCCACGATTCCGGAGATTGTAGAGGACATTGCTCCGCGCATCATGCTCAGGAGGGACTTCGTATCGATTCGCATGGAGTCCGTTACATGTCCCGCAGCTTTTTCCACTACGCCAGTATTTTTCGTCATACCGCCGCTGATACCATAATCGAACATCTTACCGATCCAGTCACCAACACGGGACGGGGAATGAATGTCCAGGTTTGCTTTCGCTGCATTAGCTGCTGCGTTCGCCACTGCTGCTGCAGCTGCCGCCACGCCATTCTGACCAGCGCGGATACCGCTTGCAAAGCCGGCAGAAAACTGTAATCCGATATTGTGGGATCCATTGATTCCCGCCTGCAGTGCGTTCTTTGCATTCAGTGCCAGACCATTGCCGGAACTTCTCGCTGCGCTGTTCTGGCTTGCGATCGCAACTGCAAAGGCATTTCCGAAAGATGTTCCTTCTGTTCTTCCGGATGCTGCCAGGTTGCAAGCACTCAGAGCTTTCGCTGTACTGGTTCCCAGTGCTCTCGCCGCATTTCCGGCTGTCGATGTCTGACCACGGATCCCAGCCGTAAATGCTGTGACCGCCTGCCTTGCCTGACTCTGCAGGTTTGATCCAAGATTGACTGCTTTCACGCTGTTCGCTACTGTTTTTGCCAGATTCGATGCTGCTTTCGTCGTATTTCCCTGTCCACTGGTTAAACCAGATGCCAGCTTTCCTGCCGTATCGCTACCAGTCTGTCCAGCTGTCTGTGGAAGTCCGGATCCAGACATCTGAGACATCGCATAAGCATTTACTGTATTCAATGCCTGTCCGATGGATCCCATGCCGGATGTAATTCCGGATGCTTCGCTGTCCACTGCTTTCTTTCCTGCAGCTGCCGTTGCGGATGTAACATCTGCAGAAGTAACACCGCTGTTAATACCGGATTCCAGGGCATTTCTGGTACTTTCCTGTATAACCGGACTTCCCTGCGTGATACCTGCGGAAACCGCTTCGGTGGCTTCCTGTGCTTTCTGGCCGGCAGGTATGGAAACATTTGCGCTCGTGATTCCGCTGGATAGCTGACCAATGGCTTCCGATCCGGTGCCTTCCAGTGCCCCGCTGTCTACCAGGTATCGTTGGAATGTATCCAGAATCCCCTCACCGGTCGTGGATGCCGCTTCTTCAAATTCCGGGATCTTGTCCTCCATGGCAACCATCACCTGTTGCATGGAGTTTTCCATGTACTCCTTGCCTTCTGGTCCCATCTTCTGCACTTCATTCAGTGCCTGAAGGATAGAAGACCGGAGGCTGACCGGGATTTTCCCACCAGACTGATCGATCTGCATGACAGCCAATTGGAAACCTTCTGTCATCTTCGTATAATCCGTAGAGCCAAGTGCGCTCTGAATCTCTTTCTGAGAGGTTGCTACGCCATCTGCAGCTTCACTGGCATACGCTGGAATCTGTGCATACATATCCAGCGCTTCCTGAACACTTTCCGGCGTTCCCTCTGCCAATTTCCCCATGACCTGATCCAGACCATTGACTTCCACACTTGCTTCCACGGATGCCTTCGATGCTTCTCCCAGTTTTTCCCTGGTTTTATCCAGATTTTTCTGAGCTTTTTCCAATCCGGACAGGTCATTGATGCCATTGCTCCAGTCTTTCTGCACCTGCGCATATTCATTTAGAGCATCATTATACGCTTTCTGCGCATCCGTCAGGTTTTTCTGTGCTTCGCTCTGGTTCTGGATAGCTTCCGTATACTGTGTTGTAGTCGCTTCCTGAACAGCTTTCTGTTTCAGAGACTGAATATACGCATCAATACTCTGATTGACCTCTTCCAGGGATTGCTTCACGCCCTCATTGTCCTGGATAAATCCCTCTGTTGTCAGACTGTAGCTGGTTCCCATGGCTTCATTCAGCTGGTTCAGGATATAGTTGGCTGTATCCTCACAGCCCTCTTTTACCTTTCCTGTTGAATCAAACGCATCGTTCAACCCTTCTTTCCATTTTTCCACCGGTGCAACCGATGCTTCGATGGAAGATCCGGTATTTTCCATGGACTCTTTCAGGTTGTCCAAAGAACGTTGATTGGACTCAATATTGGAACCCAGCTCATCCATTTTCGCATTAAAGGCTTCCTGCTCTGCATCTGCCTGGTTCACAGTCGTGGCATACAATGCCAGTCCACCCACCAGTGCTGCAATCGCACCGGCAATCAATACCGCCGGATTTGCGCTCATAATCGCATTTAATGCCGATACTGCCAGGCCTGTCTCTGAGGATACGGACTGCAGTTTCATTAGGACACTGACTACTGTACCAACCGGTCCCTGTACAATCTGGAATGTCTTAAACGCAGCCACCAGAGAAATGACAACCGGTGCTACTGTATCCATATGGTCTGCCAGTTTCGTGAACAGCTTTCCGATAATTTCCAGTTCTTTCTTGGTAACTCCGGAAAGACTTCCAAGACCGGAACTGAATGTTTTCTTTAAAGAATCCAGCGCCTTCTTCGCCGGCTGCTGCATTTCCTTTGGAAGAAGTTTGATCAGACCATCACAAAGAGAATCTATGATCTCCCTGGATGCGTATTTCAGCTGATTTTTGTTCTTCTTGATGCCCTGCACGAATGATTTCAGTAGCAATACTGACGCATCTACCATCTTCGGAGATTCCTGGGCAATTTTCACCGACAGACCACCGATGATATTACCAGTCTTTTCTACTGCCGCATCGATGCCACCGTTCTCCAGGGCACTGGAAATCTGTTCCACGGAATCCGTAGTGCCTTCTGCTGCTTCTTTCATGGGATCTTCGATTTCTTCATAGATCTTGATTCCCAGTCCCTCAATCGTGGATTTTGTGATCGTAATTTTGTCTTTCAGGTTGTCCTGCATGGTCTCAGCCATCTTTGCCGATGCTCCATCCGCTCCATAGATCGCATCTTTCAGTTTATTAAAATCCGCATCCGATGCGTTGACGATTGCCAGCAGACCGGACATTGCTTCCTGTCCTGCCAGGGAAGATGCCATTTCCGCTTTCTCAGCTTCTGACAATCCACTGAAACTCTTCCGGAGATCTCCCATCAGAGTATCCAGAGATTTCATATTTCCATGAGAATCTGTCAGGGAAATGTTTAGCTTCTCCATGGCTTCTTTCACTTCTTTTGACGGTTTCGCGAGTCTGGAAAACATCGACCGGAGTGCCGTACCGGACTGACTGGCTTTGATTCCACTGTTTGCCATCAATCCGATCGCCACCGCACAGTCTTCTGCACTATATCCAAGGGATGCCGCCACCGGAGCTACATACTTGAATGTCTCACCCATCATGGATACGTTCGTGTTGGCGTTACTGGAAGCTGCTGCCAAAACATCTGCAAAATGCGTGGAATCCTGTGCTGTCAGCCCAAAAGCTGTCAATGCATCCGTGACGATATCTGAAGTAGTTGCCAGATCTTCCCCGGAAGCTGCTGCCAGATTCATGATACCGTCGATACCATTGAGCATATCCTCCGTTTTCCATCCAGCCATTGCCATATAGTTCATAGCGTCGGCTGCTTCTGTTGCGGAAAACTTCGTGGTAGCGCCCATTTCTTTCGCTTTATCGCTCAGTCTTTGCAACTGTTCGTTCGAAGCTCCGGAAACCGCCTGCACTTTGCTCATACCGGCTTCAAAGCTGGATCCTACTTTGATCGAATACCCGGCAACTCCTGCCAGTGCCGTAGACATGCCGGAAATGGCGGTCACTGCTGTGGCGATCCCGGTTTTTGCAATGGATGATACCTTTTTAAGCCCTGTCTCGATCCCTTTTGTATCAAGCCCGGTTTCGATTACGATTTTTCCATCTGCCAACTTTTACTCACCTCTTTCCAGATACGGCGTGATGTCCCGTCCTTCCTTCAGTGCCTGGATCAGCTCTTCGTTTCTTTCTATCTGCCGATTTTCCAGCTTGTAATACCGCTGCATTGCCCGGTAATAGTCCGCTTGTTTCTTATCCAGATCCTTATTTCCTGTATCAATGGTTCGATACAGAATTATTCGGCTCAGCTGGACATCTTCCGGAAGATCGTTGACCATAGCCAGGAACTCCCACCAGTGCAGGTACGGTACCGATCGAAGATCCAGACCGTATACATCGTTTCTCCGGAAAGCAGAATAGATCATTTCTCCGTCTTCATGGAAATCAAACGGTGTGTTCGAATTGATTCCAAGGATCCGCTTTGACGGTTTATGCTGCTCCTCTTCTGTCTTCCCTCCACGGATAAACCACAGCATCTGTTGCACCGTTTCTTCTGGATCCGGTGGAAGTTCTGTGACAAATACCCGTTTCAGGCATCTGGCGATATCTTCCAGGCTCTCATCCGCTTGCTGAAGTTCTTCGTCATAACGTAAAATGGTGCGGAAATCCGTATCAATCGGATATTCCACACCATGGATATTCAGGCTGTGAGGGAGCGGATCTGTCAGGAAACTCATGTCTCCTCCACAACATCATCTTCCGGTTCCGACAGCATGTTATTAAAGCGTTTTACTGCTTCATCCAGTTTCTTCCTCTGCTGTTTCATTTCGTCTACAAGCTTCGCGAGCGCATTCACACAGACTGTTAGATCATTCTTTTCGCCGCACACTTTATTCCCAGTGCCTTCCCCAAAAATATGATCAAACGCATTTTTCGCTGATGTACAAATGATACACATGTCATCTGCAATATGTTCCGGGCTTCCCGTTGTTTTCGTAGTATCCTCAATAACAGCATCGATTGCTTCATGCATCTTTCTGTTCGTTTCTACCTCACAGTAGTTATATTCCAGTTCCACTCCATTAATCTGCATGATCTACCTCCTACGCTTCCGCTGTGCCTTCTGTGAATTTCTTTGTAGACGGGTCAAAATGGCCTTCTATCCAGTCACCCTTGCCAAGCAGGTTACCGGATCCAACGATCTCGCCATCGTTATCGGTAAAATCTGCAACTTCAATGGCTACTTTTCTTTTTCTTGCCGGATAACCAGATGCTCCCTTTTCGCCTTTCAGATCTACACGGATGTATTCTGTTTCAGCATCAGCACCGGTTTTTTCTTTCCTACCGATCTGCACGATGTAATCAACCGCTTTTTCCTCCTCGATCATGTCCATTTCAAATGGAGCGGACCAGTCGTAAGAACCAACGGATTTTGTAGCAGACTTGTTATTCACGTAACGTTTACTGGTTGTCTGTGCAGACGGGCTGTCATCGATTTTGGAAAAGCCTGTTCCCATCAGAGCCCATTCCTCAGTGCTTGCGCCACCTACGTTTAAGTAATCTGCTTCCTGATATCTCTGTTTTACTCCCATAGTTATCTCCTTTTCTGTAAATAGATAAATTCACATTGTATCGCATACCGGGCTGTCTGTGTCTCATTGTCCGTCATATAGCCGTTTGTTGTCGCCCGGATATATCGTGGCTCTTTAGACTCTCCCAGTACCGGAAAATCTCCATTCCTGGTGCATTTTCCCAGCCACTCTGAAAAATGCTCATAAAAATCTGATGTATCAATGTTTTCTGCTGACCCGAAGAATACCCTGCTGCAAAAATGAAAAGCCACCCTGCGGACGGTATCGCCATTTGCATACCGCTTTATAACCGGATTGGCCGGAACTGCTTCGATCATGTAATTCCTTGGATTTTCGTCCAGAGTATCCACCTCTACTTTGGCCACTTCTGAAAACATCTCTGAGAATTCATCCAGATACGGACATTGCACTGCAATAAATTCCCGGATCGCTCCGATCACACTCATCCTTTCTTTCCTCCACAAAATTCTGCCACAGTTTCTACGATCTCATCTCCCCGGTCGGCCCACATGCGCTTGTCCCATTCTTTACCCGCCAGCGGAGCCCTGCTCCTGTTTTTGCCTGAGTTTTCGTAATATTGCCGGCGGGCATAGGGCTGACCGTAAGTAATGTGAGTTGTATGCTCTACTGCTGTCTGCTGCAACGTTCCTGTCAAATTTGGGACATAAGGGACACACAGTCTTCTGACCTCATGTGTAAAAAACTTTTGTCCTTCCCCATTTTTATTCAGAGACCGTTTCAGCAGAATCCTCTGTTCGTCATCCATCTCAATTCTCACCCTCGTTTTACCCATCAGCCACCTCCGATCCGGATATGCGGGTTGGATCCGCGCCGGTTGTCCGAATGGCTCAGGATCACTCCTGCCAGATAACCACGGCTTTTCAGCTCCGTATCCCTTGTGATCTCGTCCTCGATAACTCCCTTGGCGATCAGATCACCGTTCGCTGCTGTCCAGTAACCCGTTGGATCTTCCAGTCTGGCGTACTCTGCCGGTTCCACGAAGATCTCCTGTCTTTCTTCGGTCGGGACACGGATCTTGATCACATCGGCGCTGTTTAAGCCTTTCTCACCTACAGAAACCTTCTGATCCGTATACCAGTGGACATCCCGGAGGATGGTTCGCACATAGACCGTCTGGCGGGTCTTCTTGTCCACCCGCTTGTTATAGATCGTTACATCTGCATTTGTGATCATTCTTCATCCACCACCAAATCCATCAATCCTGTATTGCTCAAATACACCTCTGCGATTGCATGTAGCGTCTCATCCTGTGATTTACTCCTGTCGTATGTTACAGAATAGCCGTCATTATTTTCTGACGTTTTCCCATCCTGTTTTTCATACTGGTACGCACATTCACACATTTCACACAGCGCTGTTTTTGCCTGTTCCGGCCAGTTATTCTCACTCATCCGATCAAATGTATACCGGTTCAGTCTGGCTCTCATTTTGGTTTCCAGAGTCTTCCAGCGGCTCTCTGGTATTCGAGAGCCACCGTAATTGTCCTGGTAGTATTCATACGTTACTTCCATGCAGAATCCTCCGTATTACGCGCCTTTCACTGTGTGAACGTAAATTCCAGCTTTCTTGTTATCTTTACATTCTGCAATACCAACCGTTCTGTAACCGAATTTCCATGCATCTGCATCCTGGTTCTGATCCGGTGTGATAATTTTGGAAACCGTATGTTTCTGATACTGGATAGTCGCCTGTTTATCAATAATGATAAAGTTCATGGCTTTACCTGCAGTATCTTTTGTAAAACCGCCAGCTCCGTTTGTATTCAGTTTGATTTTGTCAAAGAATCTTCCTTCAGGAATCTTTGAAATCCCTGCAAAGCCTTCCATAGCTTTCTTGGAAGCTGTGGTATCCAGGTCATCGATCATTCCGGCCAGTACCGGGTTGATAAACAGATAACAGGTACCCAAATTTGCTTCAGAGTTTTCGATAGAAGATCTTGCTGCACGAATAGCTGCCAGTGCCGCTTTTCCATCTGCCAGATCCGCTCCTACCGTTGTGACTCCGGTTAACTGTGCATAAGATGCAAGTCTCCATGCGTCCAGTTCCGGGATAACCTGGGTTCTCATGAACTCACTAGACAGTCTACCAAAAGCAATGCCTGCAGATTCAATGTTATCCATTGCATCTACTGCAAACATACGACCTCTGTCGTAGGTACATTTCTTGGTTTCATATTCCAGAGTTACATCACCGGCAACATATCCGGTTGTTTTGCTGTAATCTGCCAGACCCTGCATAGACATTTTCGGAATCAGGATCTCATTTGCATTTGCTCCCTGCTGTACCAGTTCGTTCGGTCCGTCCAGCATGGATGTCAGGGATGCTAATTTGTACACCTCATCCAGAAGTGTAGAATACTGTTTTCTCAGTGCAATTATATTTGGCATATTTTTCTACCTCTTTCTTACTTTGCTTCCGGCAGACCCATGGCAGAACGGATGGAAGCCAGATTATCACCTCCGATATCTGCTCCGCCTTCGCCACCAGTACCGCCTACCGGATTGTTGATGGGTTCCTTTGCTCCGAACAGATATCCGTCTGACTTTTTCACATCTTCCAAAGCCTTCTTGATATCCTCGGACTGGTTCTTCGATTCTTTCAGAGTGTCCATGTCCAGCATCGCCATGACAGCTTTCTCATTTCTTCCTCCTGCTGCCCGGATCGCATCTTTCACAGAATCATGGAACTGGCGGTCTGCTTCTTTTGCAGCATATTCAGCATCCTTTGCCTGCAGATCTCCCTGCAGTTTTGTGATCTGTCCCTGCAGATCTTTGACGTCCACACCTTCAAACTCTTTAAGCCTGGTATTTACATCATCCAGAGAGGTCTTATAGTTATCTCTCTGTGTAACGGCATTGTCGTACTCACTTTTTGTACGATAATTTTCTTTCCATGCTTTGTCAAAATCTGCTTTCTTGTCCGCTGGAACCTCCAGACCAAACTCCTTCAGAATCTCCTGAATGTTTTTCATTGCTTTTTCCTCCTGAAATCTTTTATTGACCGCTCTTTCAGCGGTGTGGAATATAGCCGGTTGGACCTCCGGCAGGGTATGTCCAGTTTTTAGCCATATGGCAGGGCATAAAAATAACACGCATTGCTACGTGTTTATGTTCTGTCGTACTGTTTTGTTTCTCCGCATTTTACACATCTGCAGATATATCTTCTGTTCGCAACATCGTAATGCTTCCGGAATCTGTGTTTGCAGAACTTTCTCCGGATCCAGTGATAGATCTTTTCTACCAGCATGTCCTCACCTCCTTGCACTGGTGCAATTCTATAAAAAATGGCACAAAAATACCACCGGCCATTATTGACTGGTGGTAGCTACAAGACTATTGCTTTCAGTGCTTTCTTGTATTCAATTTCTAACTTACGTTTAAATTTTTCAATCTCTTCTGGCTTCATTCCCGGTTCTGCTGATGCACAAATGTCTGGGGTTTCTTCTGCCAATATTTCAGTTGCCCTCGGCTGTTCCGCATGCATTGCATCGTACTCATCAACTAATGCATCTTCAAGGATAATAGAAAACTCATATATATCTTCCGGAGTATTTTCAAGAAAATCCTTTATATAATTCATATATTTTCTAAAGACCAGCATCTGTCCATTCCTCCTTTTTATTTTTTCTTCGAACAATACTAACTATATCACCGGAGTTTTTATTTTTTACAACTACAAGCTGTTTGCTTGGGCTGAACCAAATCATTTTCTCTTCTCCTTCAGAATAATTCGGCATAGTTTTTATTAGACCGAGCACATCTTCTTCGTGAATCACTTCATATCCTGGCTTATTTAATCTTGGTAATCGACTCAAAGCATGAACTGATAATTCTTCTCCTTGCTCTCTGAATCTATCATACGCCTGTTTAGACGTGTTCTTAAATTCTTCCGACCAATCTTTCTTGTTAATCTCAAGATGTGTGAAAAATCTATTCTGAAGCTTTTCCCACTGTTCACTATCATTATATTTCACCTGCCCGAACTTAGCAAGTGAACCAACAGAATCTCCAAGAACTTCTTTATATCTTTTATACTGAGCTACGTCTTTCGATGCGTTCTTAACCATTTCTGGGTGGAACATGGAATTCTGGCTCTTGTTGTTCGTAGCAACCTTTCCACGCATATCCAAATAGATACGCTCACGCTCTTCCGTGAGACTCATCTTCCTGCAGAACCTGGAATACTCGTTGAGCTGTCCTTGATATTTCGCCTTGTGCAGAATGATTTCGTCCTGATCAGCGCCACCATACTGCAGTAATCGCACTTTCTCGCGTTGCGCTCTCATAGCTGTTTCCATCTGTCGTTGCCTCTGTTTAGCTTCATACAAGGTATATTCTTTGCCGTCAAATGACTTAGGTTCTGCCTCTTTCCGGTTCTGCTCCTCCAGCCAATCATCAGACCAGTTGCGCTGTGAAATGCCAGGGAAGAACGGATAATACTCATGTCAATGGTAGCAGTTCCAACCTCCTAATCCTTCACCGGTCCCATAACCTGTACTACTGACAAAGTCTGGATAATCTGCCATGCTCGCATCACCCCTTCCACAACAAAAGAGAGTCTTAAACAAGACTCCCTCTTTAAACAAATAAATTATTTTTACAACTGGCTCATTTTTACATTTAAGATTTTTAAAATCATTTCCGCTGCCCGTGTTGCCTGTTCATTATAATCTTTTGCCAGCGGACTATTAATCATATCTCCGTCTTTGTAATGAATAAATGAATGAGACAACTCCCACGCAAGTTCGTAACATGCTTTTTCTACTGTCACATCGGTTCTAATACCAATTGTATCACCGTGTAATCTGCTGTCAAAGCATTTAAATGGATATGAGGACACCTTAATGCCTCTATCTTCTGCCACTTGAAGTAAGACTTTAAATACTCTGATGGGATTGTCAATCTGCGGAAGCTTCTGCTCCTCTTTCTTCACAACTGGCTTCATCTCAACAGGAACAGGTTTCGTTTCTTTCGGCTCTTCTTTCGCCCGGAAGTAAAAGTCAACCAGATAATCATATACTTCCCATGCCTTATCCGTGTTCAAGGATTTTGCATGGAGTAAAGCGCCTTTCTCTGTCCAGAGATACAATGTCTTGGCGTATTTGAAGGAGCTTTGAATTTCACATGTCCTTTTCAATCTCCTTAATTCTTCCCCAAACACCTCAATATAGTGTTTTCCAAGAACATATCTGTCTTTATTATAGTTAAAATTGTAAATTATCTTATCCTTAGACACTCCATACGCTTCAGCTATTTGCCGAGTCGTAAGAACTTTCATTCCTTTTACTTCTACTGTTTCTGGTAACTGCATTTTATTCTCCTCGCTTTCTCATTGCAAGGAATCCCAAAGCATGCTAAAATATTTCACGAAGGGATTCCTTCGGTTTGATAGAACGTTGTTTTCGTTGGTAGCGTGGCAACGTTCTATTTGTGTTCAAGAACCTTTTCAATCCCCATTCTTACAACATCGGTTCTGCTTAACTGATTTTCTTTACAATATTTCATCAATTTTTCATTTGTTTCTTCATCAATTCTCGCTTTAACCTCTATTGTCTTTGGTTTATCTATCTTAGGTCTTCCTGTTCGTGGACTCATATCACTCACCTCACTTTTTTGTGCCACAATTAAAGTCTAGTTATTGAGCCACAAGAAGTCAAGTGTTATTTATTCCATTTGTAAACTTTTCCCTGCCACACAGAATGTGAAGGTCTTGCTCCAGCGTGCCAACTCACTTCCACATATTCACAACCGAGCTGTTTCATATGATATTCGGTTATCTTATGCGTAAGCTTTGCAACGCCGGTCATGACCGCTCTTCTTGCAGCCACATCAACCCGGTTAGCTCTCCCAGAAGAATAATCAATCTGCCGAAGTCCGCTGTTGGTAAGTTGTGTCACAACTCTACGCAACACACTGTTATAATCAAATGCTCCGGTCACGATATCATAGCACGCTGCATCAAGGTATTTGGTATACACTTGAGAAAGTGGCGTCAATACCTTCTGACTATTGCCGTAGTCCAGATAGAAGCCGAGTGAATTAGTCACATTCTCCAAATCATCAAAACTCTGGTCAATGATTGCTTCTGTAATCTGCTTGAGCTGTCCGTTCTCTTCGAATGGTATGTACTCGGCGTTAATCTGCTCATATATATCCTTATTCCGGACATATTCCCAGTTGATCACCTTATCATATAGTTCGAACATCTCTGGATAAGAAGCGTTGAGCGCCTTCTTGATTTCTTTTTCGATATCCTCTGAAGAATATCCCAAAATCCGTAACCGGTTAATCTGCCAATCTGCAGTACTGGTTATTTCACCAGCTTTCACGATTCTCCGGACAATATCCTGCATAATGCGCTCTTCCAAATCCTGATACCTGGAAGCAATCTTACTTGCAAGCTTATTCTTGTAATCATCTTTCATATTACTCCATCACCTGATTTTGTTCTGGGAGATTCTTAGCAGCATCTTCTTCTGATTCTCCATACCATTTAGCACGGTACTCTGCCAGACTCATGACTCCCATACTGACATCTTGTCGGTCTCTGCTCCGCTCTGTCTCTTTGTCCTCAATAATTGAATCATCAAAGTCAATGGTGATTTCGCATTCAGGATTCAGTGTATTCCCCAGTATCATTCCCAGACGGATTATAATTTGAATCAACTGCCTCATAGCATCTTCCAAAAGTATTTCATGCTTTTTAATCATTCGATACATATCTGAGTTTTCCGAAATAATCTCTGTGGCTGTCTTAGCTCCAGTCGCCCCGAACTGATATCGGTCTGTACCAAATCCACATTTTAGCGACAGATAATTCAGATCATCATTGATTGCCTTGCTGTGCTGCTCTGCCCGGAGAGACATATCAATTTCTTTCAGAAGGCCTTCTCCATTTGCATCATCCTCTGGCAGTGCATAAAATACACTGTCGTCCGGATCAAATGCTGGTGTACCATCTGCATTAGTCAACATCTCCGGGCGTACAAAAATACGCTTTCTGCCAAGCTCGAATTCATTGCAATATGAATCATACTCAATATCCAACTTCTTGAGCGTATCAATTGCATTTGCGAAGATTGCAACACCCATCGGATTGTTTTCATCAGCATTGTTCGTAATGTTCAGCCTGTCAATCACGAACTGCGCCTCGCTGGATCCCGTTCTTACTTCTTTTGCAAGCTCCTTGAATGGTTTTAACTGTTTCCACTCTTTCTCGGGTAACTCCGTACCCTCCTGGCTTCCAGAATCACACCGTAACACTGTGTTTTTAATTACATATTCACCATTCTCTAAGAGATGCGACTGCAACTGGACATATTTCTTTCTCGCTATTGTGTGTGGAAAAGTGAAAATGCACTCCGTTACCTTGCCGTTGTTCCAACTGACTGGAAAAATGTTCGGTGCGTCCACATAATTGATGCTGATTTTTCCAGAAATCACTGTCCCGTCCTCTGCAATCTCAGCGTTGTCCAAATACGGGATATATGCGACCGTCCCGGTGAATGCTTTCCGTTCCTGGTAATCATTTCCCATAACAAGAAAACGGTTATCATCAAGGATCTGATGCACAAAATTATGCGTAGCCTCATCGTCCAGAGTAATTGTAACTCTTTCATTGAGCAGGAGATCAGCAATATCTTCACTCAGTTTCTTTGCCATTCCCATACTTTTTCTCCTGCAGCGCTTATATGTTCCACGACCGCCGTACACCTTGTAAAAAGAGAAATTTCTGACATTTCCTTCATACCAGGATACCCACTCTGCTATCTTCCGGTAAAATGATGCATCTACCGTATCGATTTCAGCTTTTTTGAAATAATTAAAGATATTCATCGTCCTCTACCTCCTTCCTGCTAATATCGCATACATCTATTTCTTCCGTTTCGTCTTTTGGCAGCCAGTATTTTAATCTCTTCCAAGCCCCCATAACACAATATCGGATTGCGTCCATGCAGTGATCATCTTCTTTTACAGGTACTTCCTTGCCTTTTTCAATGGATTTCTTGTCGTACTCATAAGTACCGAACTCACTTACTGCATATTCCTGTTTGGGCGTTATGCTCATAATGTCAAAACTTAACACCTTCTGCACACGGCTGATTCCAAGTGCCACATCATTTTCAGCATCTCTTAGAAATACCTGATAATCCAGGCTCACTGCTCTGGTCGCCCGTCTGATTTCCTCCGCAAGCCCTTTTGCAGATGGATCAAGGAAAATATAAAAGACCCGGTTGTCATACTGCTCATGCAATTCATTCATGAACTCAACCAAGTCTTGCGCATATTCTGACGGACTCTTCTGTTTTCCCGTCTCACGGCCACTATGGTAATACTCTCCCAGTCCTGGAAATTTCTTTCGATACGTATCAAGTCCAAATGCTTCAAATGTCGTCGCATTCTGTTGACCATAATCACCGCCAATATAAATTCTGTCATATCTTCTGTTCGGATCAGGCTTCTGTCTGTGCCGGTCTCCAAACATGTAATAGATAAGCTCATCTACACCGACTGCCTGTCCAAGCCATACCCAGCGGTACATCTTTTCATCTGCCCGCTTCATAGCTTCTGCAGAATCAACCAGCGCCTGTCCAAGCCAGCTGACCGGAACATCTCTGTAATCCGTGTGGATATGAATACAATCCTCACGTTTCTCCATCTTCTTGCACCACTGATTGATTGGTGCATTTGGATTCTTCGGAGGATTATACAAATAAATCATTTGGAATCCGCTACTGTTACCTCGGACAAATGTCGCTTCGATATTGCTCAGCTCATCCTCGCCTTCGCCATCGTCAAAGAACTCCGTCAGCTCATCTAACACTACAAGCTTGATTGGTTTATTCTCATCGATAATACCCTTGGTATCGTCAATGCCGTCTGAACCGGAAAAATAAATGGTAGTGCCATACTTTTTGTACGTGATCTCCATTGGAGACTTTGTAATCGCAAATTTTTTCTTAGAAATACCAAGACGGTTGATTCCTCGAATCATTTCTTTGTACACAGTCTTCCGTAGCTTATTGTGGTGTTTACGAAGAACAACTGCAGAACCATGCGGATCTGATACAACCTGATAATCTGTCCGAATAGCTGCATAACTGGATTTCGTGCCGGCACGTCCGGAAGTCAGGATGATGTGCTTAACTTTCCTGTTGTTGAATATCGCCAGATACTTCGGTATCACAATGTCCGATATCTTCACCTGTTGGCGCGTCGTTGACAATCACCACACCGTCCTCTCCATCATCATTTCCGCCAGATTTTAACCTGTCTGTATTAGCCTTAATCTGCTCGATTCTAGCTCTCTGTTCTTCCGTAGCAAGGTCCCAGTTCTTATGCATCAGATCCTCATACCTGTTGATCATGCCGTCAAGAGTCTTCTGAGCTCTCGCTTGAGCTGCTAAGAAGTTCGCCTGTTTATCCCACGCCTGCTGCACTTCCCATTTTTCAGAACAAATATTTCCGGAGCTATCTGCGATCTTTGTCGTTGTCGCATCCTCCTGATCACGAACATACATAATTTTCTGTGCCCGGATAATGGCAGCATATGCAATCTGAATCTGGTCCCACAGAACATCAAGCGGATCTTCCGGCATTTCCTGAATGATGGATAACGTCTCTTCCGGAAGATGTTTGGAAAAGAACCCGAACTTTTCCGCATGCTTATTCCCCGGCGGACCGGTTGCATTCTTGTTACCTGGCTGTCCTCCCCGTTTTCTTTTTACGGGTACAGCAGAGGGTGCACCCTCAACCTTAGAAGGTGCACCCCGTTCTTTCTTGAGCTTTGACCAGCCGTAACGCTTAATCCAGCTCTTTATTGTATTCAGACTGGTGTCGTACTTCTCAGACAATTTCTTCGGAGAGACACCGGATAAGTAATCATTTTTAATTTGTTCTTTTACATCTGACACGTCACCACCTCTTTCCTGTTTTATTGCATCAGAAAAGCACCCCGGAGGGTGCCTAAATATCTAACTATACTTCATTTCCCATTCTATCTATGTGATATAAATTTTTTAATTTATATTCATCAACAGAATATCCTTCTTGTTCCTTAGGACTTCCCGTTACTCCTAAAGCGTTTCGTCCAAAACTTATTCCTTTACTTTTTCTTGCAACTCCATCCTCGATTAACTGTTGAACAACTTGTTCAACTTCCTGCTCTGTATATCCTTCAACTTTGATATCAGTAGTAAGCACATTCATTCTTTTTACTACCTGTTTCAGTAATGTTTTATCCATATCAGTTTGTTCTCCCTTTCCTTTTTTTGATATTATACTACAAAACATTTAATTTTTACATATATTCTTTACAACGAAAAAGACACCCACTATCAGGTGCCTAATTCGTACTGTATCAAACTCTAAAGAAAGGAAATAATCCGAGCCTCAGGTCTTCCGCCTTTGGCTCAAGTATTATTGTAAATGGGATTCGTGGGAAATATGGGACATTTTTAAATATTTATCAATTTTCTTTCCAACTCCGCTTCTATCCACATGTACTTTCTTTCCCACTTCTTCCAATGTCACATTTCTCCGTCCGTCAATATAATAGATTCGAAATATCCTACGTGTCACACTATCCTTTATTTTTTCCACGAAATTTTCTATCTCCTTGCACTCTTCTTCCAGATACCTCTTCCGTTTCAAATCCCTGTCCTGTAATCGCTCATACTTCTTCTGGTCGAATCCTGTGACGCTCTGTGGCATCGGATATCCCTTGTTGTAATCAAATATCACGTCATTTCCAATCATCAGATCTGATTTCCAACGGTTCTCAAGAATATAATCCAATTCCAGTATCTCGGCCTTATTGCTCCTATATGCCTTCAGCCTTTCTTTTGTCATTGACTCCACGTCCTATCTCCTCCCCTGTATCAATCTTGTTCCTCTTCGCCTTCTGCCTTGCCAGATATCCCAATATGCTGTAGCATGCCGGTGTCCGGAAGCGTCTGCTTGCTTCTTCCGTTGGTGGCTTTTCCGCCATCTGGTCACGACCTGATATAGCATCGAGGCGCTGGTCTTTACTGATGTGCATTAGCATCATCTCCTTTTGCTTTCATAGCTTTTTCCACTCTACCAAGAAGTTCTTTCGCCTCTATCACGTCCGGATCTGTTTCCTCCAAGTAGAATTTATCGCAATTATCAATAAGTTTTTTTAGGATTTTATATATTAATTTAATGAGCATCGTCCTCAACTCCTTCGTCGTTTTGTGATTCTCCTCTCAAAATATCTCTGACATCTACTAATGCCTGACTATATCCGTTTGATTCCCATGTTTTCTTAAGCTCGTAATCTACAAGCTCTTGCCTTTGTTTCTCCTTAAATGCTTTTACATCAACATCTCTTCTTTCAACCATTGAACGTTCCAGTTCCACCAAATGCTCTATAAGCTCTGTATTATTCATTTATCTCAGCTCCTCCTATTTCTTCGTCAATCTTTCTCCTACTACTGCCTTATCACATACTTCCACATCACAACCTCGCTCTTTTCCGGTGTGGATGCAATAATCACAACCACCTGCATCACTGTGGCGGTACTGGCATGTCCTGCATTTATGACGGTCAGAGTTATCTCCGGACTTAATCCTTTCCGCCTTTACCGGATTCTTTAGCTCTTTCCTGATAGGTCCTGATAAACCGTTGACCGTTCCAAGTGGAATTCCTGTACGCTCTGCAATCTCTTTATTCTTCAAGCCTTTCTTGATAAACGGACGAATGATCTTACTTTTTTCTTCCCTGCTCATCTTCCCCGGAGCTGCTACCGTTTCTTTTTCCAGTTTCTTCTCCGGTTGGTCTGGGGGGGGAGCTGTTCGTCCCCTTCAGTATCGTTCTCATTCTGATCAGGCTCAACCATATCCTGTACAGCCTGTCCGAACTCCGGATTTGGTACTGCAGGAACATCTACCAAATACTTAGCTTCTTTCGGCAAACAATCTTCTATCCTTTCTGCCGATATACTCTTGTCATCATATTCATTCAGCACAAGGACCTTTCGCCCTTTCATGAAATACTTAAGTGCTTCTTTTAAGCTCATTTCTGTAAGCATCTATTCTTCTCCTTTCTCCCAATACTCCACGATATATTCTTTCTTGCCCTTTGTATTACCTGGAATCACACGATATCCAATCTTAACGGAATACCCTGCCTTAATTAACAGCCTGGCAATTGTAAGCCGTTCTTCTTCATTCAGACCGGCTGTGCCACCTCGGATACTACGAATTACTGCCATTACCTCGCCTCCTTACGCATGCTCTATGAAACCTTATTTCCGTGCCTCGCCTTGTTTTTACATATTCTTGCGCCTCATCTGGGTAGATATCTTTTCCACAAATGCAGCAAATGTACATCTCATTCTTTTTTTCATTACGCTCTCCTTGACTGATCGTGCAGCGCCTGCACATTTATACTGTGCCACAGAAGCAGGTTTATCACATCAGGCTTTCCACCATACTTCTTTTTTACCTGCATCATGTTCCGGTTCCACTCTGCCATGTCTCGCGTCTCAAGATACTGTTTGTATATCTTCCAACACTCGTTATATATTGATTTAATACGTTCTTCCATATACGCTCCTTTAACACCATATGCCACCAATAAGTTGCCAATATTTTTATTATTTCGGTGACCTATGCAAACCACTATGGTTGATGCATTTCTAGCCATTTTTCAATGTTGGTCACCAGTGTCACCAAGCATTTCTCATATGGAAAACTTTTTTGTATATGCCATACTCACATATTTTTTTCTTTTTATATATGCATTTTCTATGGCAACCTTGGTGACTGGTGTCTTTTACTTAAAAGGTAAATCTTCTTGGTCATATGTATCTGCTGATTCAAAACCGTCTTTATCCACGTTTTCATTGATTTTGAGACATATACACCTTACAGATTTGCCATTTATTTTCTTAGTTTTTGTCTGCCGATCTTTATCTACCTGGATCACGCCCTGTCTGTCCGCCCAGTTCAGGAATGCCTTGTAGGAAAATCCACCCTGCATACACAAGT
>OLRP01000368.1_pt1 | contig 41063 bp, 46 predicted proteins | sample 1672401 | NCBI WGS metagenome assembly OLRP01 (sample SAMEA3136682, study PRJEB25190) | human gut metagenome | reverse complement strand
CAAATTGGAGAATACAATACTGTTTTAGGGAGATTTTTATGTTAGTAAAACTTATACCAGGATTAGAAAAATATGCTATGGATTCATCAAACGTAACGCTTTTACTTCTTGTAGTATTAGCGACAATTGTTATCAAGGATATTTTTGAGCAGAAAAAACTGTTGAAGGAGTATGAGGCTTTTTGGATATACCCTATTATAAGTGCTATATTGTTGATTGGCATTGCTCTAAGTCCGGATATAGTATCAGATTTATTTATGATACTTGAACTTTTCTATAGTGTAAAGATGGGGGCGCTCCAATACGAGCTGAATAAGAAATCGAGGAACAGAATGGGGTCATGTACGATTTATATACTCATATTGCCGGATAATACGGTAATTGTTGAAAAACCCATGTATGAAAATGAAATGCAGTTATCAGGATGTATATTTTATAATCCAGAATCCAAGAAATATGAAACATATGGAACCGTATTGGATGAAACACTTGCGAATGTCAGAAATGATGATCCAGAATTATATAAAAAGATCATGAATAATGAACCGGTTAATGCACAGGATTGTCCATTGTCATGCTTGTGGGAAAGTAATATTCCAAAGGAACATGATGAGCTGCAGCAATACATAATCGAAGAGTTTGTTTATCTGTATTCAGATCAGCTTATAGAGCTTGGAGAGTATATGGGTAAAGAGACAAATATTATTTTCCAACTTTACGGGAAAAGAAATGATACAGTCAGCATAACACTTGATGAGTATTTTTCCGCATTACCGATAAATGAAATTATAGACAAGATTAAGGCAGAGTTGGATAAACAGTCCTCAGAGAAAGACGCATAGGTTATAAAATAAATTGGAACATATATAAGAACATAAAATTCAATACTAACAGACCATTTAAATAAACTATGAATGTTAGTATAGCTGCTAGTGAAAAAACATTTTGTTTGTTTTACAAATTTTTTACGGAAAGTGCCGGAGAAGATAGTATTTTATGGAGTTGATGGAGTGGTGGTCAATATGTTGAACGAGTTTGGTGTTGGAGGATATAGAGGATTAAAGGATTTAGAATTAAATGACTTAAAGAAAGTAAATATTTTTATCGGATCCAATAATTGTGGCAAGACATCTATTTTGGAAGCAATTATTTTATCAGGTTTGTTTGATGATCTGGGATTACTGTTGGATGCGTTAGTATCAAGATACCATGGGTTTTCAATGGATTTGTTAGAGTCACTTTTCCCAATTGATTTTGATGATCCTATTATTTGTTTGAAATCCAGATGGAATGGAGATGAGGAGATTCTGCATACGCATTTGACATTTGATCAGGAACAGGTTATTGATAAAAAAGAACCTGGAGTGATAAATGAATCTCTTTCGTTATTTTTTAACTATTCATATGGAAAAGAAAATTCTAATGATACATTGAAGGGAAACTTTAAAATTCGACTTGAAGAGACAGGTGATAATTTCAGGGTTGGAATAGGAGAGTCGGAAAAAAATACACTTAAAATGAAAATTCCATGTAAGTTTATCTCTTTTTCAAGATTTGATAACTCAAACCGGTTTTTAAAGGATCTGGACAATATTCTGGATAATAATTTAAGACAACAATTGATAGAAATTTTGCAGATTTTTGATCCGGGTATCACGAATTTCGAATTAATTGGAACAAATCGTATTATCAAATTATTTAAAGAAGAAAATAAGAAGCCATTGACATTATATGATTATGGCAATGGAATGTATAAGGCTTTTTATATTGGAATGTCAGCATTATTGGCGAAAAATGGTATCTTGCTAATTGATGAGGTGGAAGCGGGAATACACAATAAAGCTCTTCGAAATTTTATTTCAACACTTATGCAGGTTTGTGAAAAAAATAATGTGCAGTTATTTATGACAACACATAGTTTGGAAGCGATAGATGTGTTATTGGAAGATTGTAAGGAGCATTTGGATGATACTGCGATCTATCATATCCGTAAAGGCGAAGATAAAACTATTGCTAAGAGATATGGCGGAAATAAACTGTTGAATTTGAGGAATGAGATAGGGTTTGATGTACGATGAATATCAAAATATAATATGTTCTGATAGCTGATGGCACTGCGAACGTGCAATGAAGAAGTACAATATTTTTTGGCAGTTCTTAATATTTTTGCAATGGGTTTCTTTGCTTATTGTGTATTTGTAGAGATAGCCTCAATCCGGTAAATGTAAATTTGTGGAGGAAAGCAGAGTGGAAGTCATTATTTCATATGTTGGGAAAAAATACAGAGAAGGGAGACATTTATCCGTAAGGGAACTTGCGAAGAGAGCTACAATTGCACCATCAACGATCTCCAAATGGGAAAATGGGCATGCGGTTCCGGATCTGCGTCAGCTTGTAGTTGTTTCAAAGGAACTTGGAGTTAGATTTTCTGATCTTATCTCCGTAAAAGCTGGTTAAATAAATAATATATGCTATACTTATTGTATTATAAATCACAGGAGGATAAAACGATGAAGAAAGAAACAGGAGTTTTAACACGGCGACAGGAAGCTTTGATGAATTTCTTGTGGGAAATAGATACTCCACTTACGGCAAATGAAATGGCAGGAAAGTTAAAAGACGAGGGCTGGAGCGCGGTTACACTTTTTAAAACAGTCCAGGCACTGGATGCGGAAGGATATCTTATGGTTACCGGAATTGTAAGCACAGGAAAAACATATGCAAGGAAGATGGCTCCTTCAATGTCTAAGGCTCAGTATTATGGTTCTCTTCTTGAAAAGAGAAATATTAAAACTGAGGATATCCCGGAAATTGTTTCCTTTATCATTGGAAAAGGTAAGGACGATGAAGAGGAAAAATTAGCAGCAGTCAGAGATGTGTTAGAAAAAGTGCTGGCATCTATGTAGCAGAAGATGGAGAAAACTACACTAGAGTATTCCAATCCGGTAATGGAAAATTATGTTGTCGAAGGACAACTTGATATTTTCGATTTTATTTCAGATCCGGAAAAAGAAAAAGGAAGTGAACCAGATGAACACAGTAATTAAAGGAACGAAATCAATCACTGAATTCAAACGGAAAAAGTCAAAACTTACATCCATGGCCGAAAAACATTACGCAGATCACGTTGAAATATCTGAAACATGGACGCATGGGGAGCCGGTAAAAACATGGTACGGCGAATTCCCGTGGTCGATATTTATCGAATATCGGGATGGATCAGTATTTTGTTACCCGGAAGCTATTTCTAAGGCGAGAAAAGAAGTGTAAAACATCTTAAATCAGGAATATTACACACGATATTTCCCCAGCTTTTTATTATGGTAAATAACATTCAAATTGAGTAAAACCGCCGCCGGTAGTGATCCAGCGAGCATTCTCTGCGGCGGCTATTGCTCGATGATTTTAAAGCATTTTTGTATTTCTTCTAAGCTGTGGCAGCATTCCCCGCCGGGATAACGATATATAGCCATATAATCGCCACCGCCTGGAGGTTGCATATCTTTCAAATATGCTCTATATCCTCCGTTTCCTTTTATAATCTTTGAGTATCCGTCTTTCCTCATTTTTTCGATTCTTGTCATGTCCTTATTCCTCCATATTTTCAAAATTTTCCGGTCATTCCGGTAAAAAGCCGGGGAATTGAACCCCGGAAAAGCCACTGAATTATAAAATCGTGCGCACCTCGTTGTAATCTGCATCAAGCTCTATCAGATTAAATAGATCATGCTCATCTCCTAACTCAAAATACTGCATGATAGCATCCTCTTCGCTATTGGCTAAAATCATTTCAAAATTATCGTCTTCGATCTCTGCTGCGTACCACTTCATATTATCAACCATCCTTTCATCGTGTGCCCTGTCTCATCAGTGCAGGTGGGGCAGTTCCTACAGACCGCCAGAAGTGGCGGTTTCGACTATTTTCTTGAATAAAATTCTTTCGATGCATCATTTGACCAGTTCGGCATAATGTTTTTAAAATCTTCGCCATAGATAAATTTTAATGTTTCGCAAAAAGTTTCATACCGGGCTTTTTCGGTGCTTTCAAAAATGCTTTTTTCAAACGAATCATTTTCTAAACAATCCATGTATAAATCTTTATAATATTCTTTGCATTCGCTTAAATTTTTCATATTTTCCCTTTCTGGTCTACCATCATCAGAGCCGGGCGACCATCCCGCGGCTGACGCTCCAGATCGGAGCGTTTCGGCTATGCTATGCAGATTTCAAATTTATAAAATTTTCCGCAAGCTGTAAGATCTGCGCTTCGCTCAAATGATCAATAACCACATTTCCGTTTGCGTCGCTCAATTCGTATTCATCCGGAAGAGTATTAAAGCCGTCAAATTGATTTGAAATATAATAACCTTTGCTTTCTAATAATGCTGTTGCTGTTTTCATATCGTTCATTTCGTTTTCCTCACTTTCGTTCTTCATTTGATACTTGTATTATATTCTGATATTAGAATAATATCAATAGCTTTTATTCAAAAATTAGAATATTTTTATTGACACAGGAAAACCACAATGATACTATCTTTATATAAACAATAAGGAGGGATAACAGTGATAAAATATAAGGTAGATATCTTTGCATTATTAAAAGAGCACGGATACAATCAAACGCGCATACAAAGAGAAAAGCTGTTACCAGCACAGACAGCACAGAACATAAAAGCAGGGAAAAGCATTACATTAGAGACACTCAATAAAATATGTATAATGTGTAAATGCCAGCCGGGCGATCTGGTGGAGGTTATACCGACCGACGAAGAAAAAATAGAATATTATTAAAAAAACACTTGAAGATATTCTAAAATTAGAATATAATAAAACCATAGAAAAGAGGAAGCGCAAAAGGAGAAAAAGGCATGACAGTAGAAGAAATCAAAAATATAATTGAAAATGCAGAATTTGAGTATATTGGCATTCGCGCAGATAGCAGAGATTATAAGGTTGGCGAAGTGATGGATAATTCACACCAGATTTTCCAGGACGCAGATTGCGGCGGAGAACTGGTGAAGGAAGGACCATATGCAGGATTCTACGACGCAGGAGAACTTGATGGAACATGCGCTTTAAAGGTTTCGGAAGACAATATTGAGGGTGCAATCGCAAAAGCTGAAGCATACGGAAAAAAATTCTATCTGATCGGCGGCGATGCAATGGAATATGGATATGATGATGGAGAAATCATCATAAAGGAAGCAGAGGTAATTGCAATTTTATAGGAGATCGGATAATGGAGGAGGATTTAACAGGGAAAAAATTTGGAAAACTTACAGTTTTGCAAAAAATAAACAGAAAGAAAAACGGCTCATGGCTTTGGTTGTGTAAATGCGATTGCGGGAACGAAAAAGAGGCAACCACAAGAGACTTGAACGGGAAAAGGGTAAGGAGCTGCGGATGCGGGAAAGGAAGCTCAAAGTCGCTTGTCGGGAAAAGGTTTGGAAAACTTGTTGTTATAAAAGATTCTGGAGAAAAGCAGGGGACGGTAAAACTCTGGTTATGCAAATGGGATTGCGGAAAATTCGTGAAGGTAAGAACAGATTCCCTTACATCAGGAAGAACAGTAAGCTGCAAATGTCGCTTAAAAGAAGATGAGAATGTAAAAAGATTAAATGACGGTAAGAAATTAGAAGATCATACATCACCTGTGTATTTCCAGGGGACTGTGAGCAAAAATAGCATCACGGGAATAAACGGAGTGACAAAATTAAGAAACGGGAAATACAGGGCGTACATAGGATACAAAAGGAAAACATATGCGCTATACGAAGGGAAAAGCATGAAGAAGGCTGCGGATGCCAGAGCAGAAGCAGAAGAAATGATGAAAAAAGGAGAGTTTGAGGAATGGATAGAAAGATTGTAAGTCTTATGGAAGATGCACTGGAAAAGAAAGATTATAAAGAAAGAATAAATTTTTTGATGGCTGGGCTTATGTTCGATGATCCGGGGATGAGTAGAGAGCAGGAAGAAAAGAGAATGGAAATGTTAAGAGAAATGATGGAATTCTGTAAAAGAGGAAATCCAGAAAAGGAAAAAAATGAATATTTAAAGAGGACGGCGCGGCGCATAGAAGAGTGCCTTGTATAAGATCGATATAAAGATATAATGGGAGGCATTCGGATGGGTGTCAAGATAAAGAAGCATATCATAGGCACAAAAGCCCAGTGCTATAACCTTGTTTGCCCAGTAAGGAGATACTGTCTTTCCTGTTCTGTAGTCCGATATTCGATTGTCCATGTATGTCGGCTATAATTGTAACACAGAAAGAATTCCTGTTCCTGACCATATACAGCAGACACACAGAGAAAGTTCTTTCCAATTAAATTGGAATCAGGACTTTCTCTTTTTATGCGAAGATTTCTGATGGTAATAAGTTCACCATCTGAGTTTTTAAAACGGAACCATTGTGGATGAATTGTTCCATCGGTATCGGTTATGCTGGCAACCTGTGCCGGGAAACTTGTATTTTCATTCTGCATATCTGGATCTCCAATCGTCATTGGTGGTTAATATGGCGGTAATTAAGTATCTGCAGGCTTAATTTTTTTAATATCTTTCATAGTATAACACATCATAATAAAAAATAGACGATTTCTGCAGACAGAAATTTGAATATAAAATGGCAGCAGTTTGATTTGTTGTGTCATAAATTAAATATTGAGATTTTTTAAAGAATGAAATATAATGAAAAAGGGTAATCACATAGAAAATGAAGCACGGGGTTCATATGTATGGGTAGAAAAACAAAACAGGACATCATCGACAGACAGAAAAAACAACTGGAGACTTATGAAGAGGCAATTGAAAGGCTGCAGAAAAACTATCATGAGGTTTTGCAGAAGGAAGATGATGATTTCAGAAGAAGTCCTTATTTCGTTCAGATGGAAGAAAAACTGAAATTCTGGGAAAATATAGGTAATCTGAGTGAATCTTTTGTATCTGATGCTGAAAAACGTCGTCTTAAAATGGACGATTATGTGAAGCAGATTTATAAGGATAATGAGCGGCTTACATCTGAAAATGCCGACATGGAGTATTTTGTGGGGATTACGGAAAATTATCACAGTGCCGAAGAATGGATACATATTCAAGAGGAGATGAGGCAATTGGAAGCAAAAATTGTCCAGATGCAATTTTCCATTGATGCAAGAGATAATGAAATTTCAAGGCTGCTTAAGCAGGTTGGAATGTATGCACACAAAACTGAAAACGTTCACAATGCGCGTGGTGCAGGTCGAAAAAAAATGGATAAGATCATGCAGGCGCAGATAAAGCAGTTTATGGATCTTTGTGGAAAAGGATATAGTGAAAAGCAGATCATGGACGCCATGGAGATCAGCAGATCGACTTATTTCCGATATAAGAAGATATGCAGCAATAAAAATATAAGCGTAATAAATAATAGTGAGGGGTAAAAGGAAAAATAAAAACGCATCAATCCGATCATACGATTGAGAAATATCACTGGATAAAGACAATGCTTACTTACAGATGCCCGGAAAGAGAAGATGTAGCGATAAATGCATATGACCAGCTTGCGGGAACTCAGGTATGGTCGCCAGATGAGGATTTTTTAAGTAATCTTACAGTGCTTGGAAAACTGCTGCTGTTACAAAAAAGGTTATGCGTGATGTTGCACTAAACAATATTTCATATGCTGATGGAATTACAGATGTAACTTATAACGAAAAACGTTATACCTGGGATTATACTGGAGATAAGTATGAAATAGTATAATTATAAAAGGACCCAATTATAAGGGGCCTTTTATAGTGGCTATACCAGAATGACCAGATCATGAAAAATGATATGATCGACGGTTACATTATGATGACATTGTACAAATAAAGTTGAAAGAAACTACACGGCAAAACGTGTATTTTTATCTTGACTATACACGGTTTGCCGTGTATAATATAAGTATAAAGAAGCAGATGTCAAGGAGTTGAAATAAATTATGAAATATACAGTAACATATTCCTGCGGTCATACAGGAACCGTTCAGTTGTACGGGAAAACAGAGGAACGCGAACGCAAGATCAAATACTATGAGGAATACGGTCTTTGCCCGGAATGCTATAAAAAACAGAAACAGGAAGAAAATGAAAAAATGGGGCTTTTATTATGCAGCACTATAGAATATGAGCTTTCAAGGAAAGGTGAAATCCAGGTTCGGCTGTCTTTTCGCGGAGACACGAAGCCGCACAAGGAAGAAATCAAAGCACTGGGGTACAGATGGACGGTTCTGGATGATACTCAGATTCTTTCTACGGCAAGACCAGAAATGGGATGGGTCAAAATTGTTCCGCATGAATGTCTGGAAGAAGAGAAGGGAAAAGCCTTCTCCATTGGTGCAAGGGAAGCCACAATGGAAGAAAAAGAAAAACTGGAGCAGAAGAGCAGGTTTGAAGAAATGCTTGCGGCTCAGATTCTCTTTAAAAAGCAGCACGGGAAAGAACTGCAGAAGCAGAAGGAACGGGAAGCAAAGCTTGCAGATCTGCTGAAAGAGGAACCGGATCTTATAAAAGGTAAGAGATGGAACCAGAAGATTTATGGGAAATCCGGAAATTATTCCATTTATCCAGATGGGGAAAAAGTGAACATTTCCGATGAAGAAGCGGAAGAACTGAAAAAATACCTGAAAGATTTCAGGGAGAAGATGAAAGAAGAGGCAGGTATTGACTAATGGATGGATTATTTTATAAAAACGTGGATATTTACGATTTACCATCAATACTGGAAAACGGATTGCTCAGTATGGATGAATCCGGCAATAATAATTGGCAGGATAACAACCGTGCAGACAACCGGACAGATGTTGTATATTTATTCCGGCCGGTAAATGAAGGAACTTTACAGGAAATTCCTTCATTCCCTGAATATGGTGCTGCACTGGTAGAATGTACCGCGGATGCCGAACCATCCAAAATGTCAGTGCAGGACTGCCATTTTGGAAAATACAGGGAATATATTGCAAAAAGAATTGCCCCGGAAAATATATTGCGTGTATTTATACCTAAACTTTTCGAGAAAAATATTGATATTACATCGGATAAGATATGTTTATGCAGGATGAAAGCAAGTGTGTATGGAAAAGATGGACTTGTCGAGGCATCTGCAGATACTTTGAAACTGTTTGCTGAAACAGCACCAGTACGCTGGACACAGATTGACGGGTATTTCCGAGGAATATACAATGACGGAAGTGGTGTATTCGACCTTTATAATGTAAGATACCAGATTCCGGAATAATTTAAAAAATCAAAGGAATGTGGGTAATTGTGGAAATACAACATGAATTCTAAAAAATAAAGGGATCAGAGAAATGCTTAAATATAAAATAAATGTTTTAGAAAAGCTTGTGGATGCCGGCTACAATACCTACCGGCTCCGTAAGGAAAAATTGCTTTCTGAAAGCTCAATCCAGTTTCTACGAAATGGTCAAATGGTTAGTATTAAATCACTCGAATGCATCTGCAGATTGCTTAAATTGCAGCCAGGAGATATAATCGAATATATCGATGATAAAAAATAAACCATAACATATGATGTGACGCTGATGCGCAAATACACTACATAGCCGCTATGAACAGTGGCAGAAGGGAAGGACAAATGGGAGTAAGAATTACAGAAAATTTCATTCGTGAGACGGAGGCTTTAAGAAAGTGCCTCTTATATAAGGATGTAACGTGGGAAATCACCAAAAAGGATGATTATAACGACTGGGGAGATAAGACTCATCCGGAGAACAGTTTTGATATTCATCTCAAAGAGGCTGACCAGGCGGAATCAAGTTGCTTCGACAAACCGAACTGTTTTGGAAAAAAGGGACAAGATATCATCTGGATGGAGGTTGGAAACTTTGAAGTGAAACAAAGAGCTTATCTGGAAAAGGCACATCCAGAACTTGATCTTGCAGACGATGAACTGGATTGGAGTCCGTATATTTCAGAATCCATGAATGCAAAGCTTGAAATGGATGCTATGATGCAGACATATGTGGATATTGCTGAAAAGGTTGTGGCATATATCCGGCAGCAATTTGATCTTTGTAAAGCAGTAATTTCAGTTTATGCGAAAAATGAGCTGCTGATCGAGTCAGATCCAGAAAACAGTGAAAAAGGTGGGACTGATCCAATGAAAGACTTCCGGAGATTTAAAACCATCTTAGGACAAAGATGTGCAGAATACGAAGGCTGTGCGATTAAATGCTACGAGGGTTTTGTAGGTAAGGATTTAGAATATTATGGGGAAATGAAGAACCTTGTTTTGCTTGGCAAATTGCAGCTGCTGGACCGACTGCTGCCGGAAGATATGTCAGGATGTGAGGTAATTGAAGAAGATGGAAAAATAACAGTCAGGGAGAAAAATCATACTCTTATCTGGGATTACTCGTGGATTACTCGTGCGATAAATACATAGAAAATTAAAGAAATTCAAACAGCATTCGGACATATCATACTCCGGATGCTGTTTTTATTTATCCATTTTCTGCCCTACGCGTAGGCTGGATAATTTCAGCCTGGATAATTTCAGGATAATTTCAGAATACCGGTAATTATACGGATAAGAGTATAAATATTGACAAACACTACCTTATAGTAGTATAATTAAGCGAAATTTAAAGAAAGGGGTTACAAAAATGGCTCTGATACAATTATCTGATTGGGCGAGAAGTCTGGGGAAAGATCCTGTGCTGGCTCGCCAGAAAGCATTGAGAGGAACAGTACCGGCAGTTAAAGTAGGGCGAGACTGGATGATAGAAGAAAGTATTCCATGGGATGCCAGGGCATTATCTGTTGTAAAAGTTCATGTGGCAAATACATTCTTCACTATGGCATATGCAGGAAAAGAATTCATTGGCATAAAAAACAAAGAAAGGGATGAAATTGAGCAGATTTCAGATTTTATTGCCGAACGCATGAAATGTAACGTTATAAAGGTAAAATGTGATTTGTATAATCCAGATGATCTGAACCGGTTGGGAGATGAACTACGCAGACACTACGAGGCAGTTAACCTCTCTTATCTTGATGAGCCGGTTATGCAGGGGGGTGACAATCAGGGGCTTATTTTTGAAGGGGAATTTCTGCATTATAACCGTGTTGTCAGAGTTTTTTCAAAAGATTCCAGATCTTTTACTGACTTGCTCCGGAAAAACAATATTATATATGAAGAGATACCTATTGTAAATCCCTATGTTATTAGATTTTCTTATGCCGATAAAACGGTTTATGCATGTTACTCGTCTCTCTTTCCCGGACGTTTCATCTATTTTACAGATGTGTATCCGGCCGACGGGGACTGGATGCGCTTGATGGTGGATGTAAGAGATCAGAACATGTCTGGCAAAGAACCTGTGAAAATGCCATCAAAAGCAGGTGTGATCGTTAAAGAGGCTTACAAAATGATGAGGAAATATATTCCGGCCGGCGAGAATGAAGAAGGCAGCAGTTCAAAGAAACCACTCACGGAAAAGGAAATGAGCCTTATGAAAGATATGATATATAACATGAACTACAGTATTGGAGATCTGACGAAGATGGATCATCATGATGTGGATGAAGCGTTTCTCGATAAAATCATGAACTGCGAATATTTTATTTGATGCCATCTGTAAATTGAAATAGCTGCTGACAGGAGCCCATTTTTAAAAACTGGCTGGGTGAGATGGGTACCGTAAATAAGTCGGCAAGTTTTGAATTATGCAAAACAAAAAAGAAAATGTCCTGTTCTGCCAGGCATTTGAGTCTAAAAGGAGAGAAAAAGAGAGAAAACGACATATTATGAAGAACTGTCGGTAGTAGATTATATTTAAAATCAAGGCAAGGGACAGCTACTGACATTTAATGATTTTGAAAAAACGGGAAGGATAGTATCCGGACCGTTTTTTGTACCTGTGTTTAGGTATCGGTAAGACCAAATGATATTATGAAGATATCCGGCTTAAGATTCTGTACGGGAAACCATGTGCCTATCGTCTGATCAGCAGGATGACAGCAGTATACTCCAGGTTGTCTTACGGACCGCTAACTGATCTGTACGCGAAGACGCGGCAGCTTCCAGCTTAGTTTTTTGTGAAGACCAAAATAAAACAGAGACTCTTCACTACGGAAACTTGTGTTTTGCATTTACAGGGAAACCGAAATAACATATTTGATAAGTGAGATAATGTCTATCTACATGATTTAAGAAATGATACAGATAATGGTGTCAGGCGGGGTGTATTATATTTCTATAATACATCCCGCGACGTAAAGCTGATCGGAAAAGATGTATCCTTTGTTGAAAAGCGGCATCTATATAATCAAGGTAGAAATGTATCGGCTAATGGCTGAATCACCCCTCCCGCGAAACTAAGAACCAGATTTGCTTCCACGGCTACGACCTACATTTTTCCTGCCCCTATTTATTGATTTACTGGTGTTTGAAGCCTTACCCAAATTCCCGTTTCCATCTGCGGGTTTTCCGGTGTTTGAATCATCACCAAAATAATCGTCGAGACAATTGATAATGAGAGATCTTATCCACTCTTCTGATCTCCTAGAGACACTTGCCTTGGTTGCTAAACCAACGCCCGAAACAAAAGCTAGAATTGTTACAATGTCCGCAATCATCGATACACTCATATTATTATCCCCCTTAATTATAAATCGGGGATACATCTTTTCTTACATATAATTTGCCATAATATTACATAAAAATAAATTAAATATTACATTTGACTTAAAAAGTTGTAATGCAATCTTGCAAATCATTCTTCGATATGGTATATGTAAAATACAACTTTTAATGCATCAAAAGAGAAATACCAGCAGATCCACAAAGGGTTCCGGATATGGCATATTGCAGAAGGAAGAATAAACAGGAACAGGATTATGTAAAATGCGGCAGGAGAGAATCAAATGATAAAAATTACGGAAGAATTCATAAAGAAACTGGAAATATATAAAGAAATCAATCTTCACAGCAATATGGGATGGACAGTTACACCAGGTGATCAGGAGCAGAGCACTGCTGCCGGTTTGGAATCCATTGGAAAACATCCGTTTGAACTGCATCTGGAAAAACCGGTACCAGGGAAAACGTTCTGTTTTTTGAAAACTTCGGGTGAAATCCGTGGGATAGAAAAATATCTCCGGGAAAAAGAAGAAAGAAATTACCGGGGAAAGGTCTGTCCGGTACCGGGCAGCCGGAACAGGGATGTTCTTAATGGTGATGAGGGTTTAAGTGAGGCCGTGATGGCGGAGCTCCGATGGAAGGCGGCATATGATACTTATATTTTTGTTGCGGAGCAGATCATTGACTATATCAAAAATAATTTTCAAATGAATGAAAGGAAAATTGCTGTCTATATGAAAAACGAACTTCTGATTGCAGAGGAAGATGATAATGCGTCCTGTGAGGATCATCCGGCAGCAGTTTTCAGACAAGTCCGGAGTATACTTGCCTGTCGCTGTGGAGAAAACAGGGATGTGGCAGTGGATGCGTATAACAAATTGGCAGGGACAAAGCAGGCATCATTCGGGTCGGATACGCTAAACAGTCTTGTGCTGCTTGGAAAACTGATGTTATTGGATGAACTGATAGGGGATACACCACCTGACTGTTTCAAAACCAGCCAGGGTGTTACCAGCGTCACACATCGTGGGAAAACGTATATATGGGACTACACCGGGGGAAAGATAATAGAGAAAGAAATATAGACATTTCAGCATATTCTGCAGCAGGATAAAACTTTAGCATAAAAAAGAAACAGTCTTTTGTATATTGTATACACGTATCTGCGCCGGAAGTTGTTTTGCGGCAACTGCTGCACTTACCGATACGGTGATTTATGTCACTTTACTTCTGGTGACTCTTGATTAGATATATCCTTTCCCTTCCATACCGGACAATGTGCCGGATCCTGATATGTCTTATGTGTTGGAACTATGGCGTTTATATACTTGTTGTGATAGAAAATAAATTTAAATAAAAATATAGTATGTAATAAAAATGCATAAAACTTTACATTCCCATAAAACAATTATTGAAAAGTGAAGATGAGACAGAGAGTATAAGGGAGAATATATAAGATGAATGACCAACTCCCATGCGGTACATGATTCCTATGGAAGTGGTATCTTGATGCAGTCGTGACTCTTGCGTCTTTCGAACCAGAACAACTGGCTGTCCGTACTAACAAAGGCTGTTCACGCAGCCACTATCCCTTTTACGGGAATACCTTTGGGATTCAGTTCGTGGAATCCGCACACTTCAGGTGATGCAAGAAAAGAAAAATCATCTGTATCATTCCACGCATCCGGAATAGCTTTACGCATGATGTTGGCAGCACCATTGCAGTCTGCATTGATGACCAGACCATTTCCACAGCGGTACAGACCACGGCTGATACGTGTGCCTGAGAATACTGCCTTGTCATCATCAATGCCGTATGCCGGTATATAATCCATTACTGTGATGTCTGCTTTTGAGGTATAGGACTCTTCCTGCATAATCACGCGGATACCGGCACCGGAAGCTTTGTAGATGATCAGCTGCTTGAGCAGTGCTATAGGCATGGAAACAAAGTTCTGGTTGTTCTGTGTACCGATGCCACTGTTCTGTTTCCAGAGCTTGTTTTCACCAAGTACAAGCGTGCCTGCCTGATGTCTGATGCAGTAATCAACGATACTACGGCTGATCTTGTGGCACTGGTCTTTTACGAAGTCTGCATGATGTCTGCTTAACCTGCTAAGATACTTTGACTCAGCGTGCATGTGCTTATGTCCTTTTGTAATAAGGCCTGTGGCATGCGCTCTTTTTTTATGAAACCACTGGCAGTCGGATAAGACAGCTTTGCCCTTGTAAAGCACTGATGAACCATCATTGCATACGACAGCTGCGAAGTTGTCTACACCGAAGTCAACGGCACATATATTTGGCATGTCCTGGCTGCTTACAGCAGGGTCTTTACATTCAATAGTCAGTGAAAGGATATACCGGCCGTAGTAGGGCTTTACCTTTACTTCCTTAAGCACAGAACCTTTCTCTACATTTGGAAGATAAAGGCGTTCCCTTATTCCAGGCAGCTTCAAAAGTGTCCCGCGGTCTGTGAAATATAAGACAGCATCCTGGTTTGTGATACTGAACGTGATAATATCCTGCTTTCTGTAATGAGGCATCTGCGGTCTGCCAAGATACTTGGAAGGACTGTTTTTGTAATCTTTCAGTGCCTTCAGCCAGTTCGAGAAATCTGTCACTGCCTGCTTTACGACAGCCTGAGCAGTCTGCATCGGCAGACCGGCAAAAAAGTCAGGATTGTGTGTCACACGCATCAGCTTTTCGAGATGGCTGTAGGAAATGACACGTTTTACCTTTATAGCTGGATAAGTCTGCTGAAGCAGCTTTACCTCATCAAAGACTTCTTCCTCGTGGTCCGTGCGGGAATCTTTATCATAACTGGTAAAGATCTGTCTTATGCGAAAGAGGGCAGCATTATACAGCAGTTTTGCAAGACCTGCATAACTGCCACAGTAATCATGTATTGAATTTCCCTGCGCCACCTGGCACTGGACCACTCTGTAACACATATGGGTGCGCCCCTTTCGTAATGATTGAAAATGCTGTATATCTCTGCTATAATTATAGCAAACATACATTTGGATGTATAGGAAATATACCGTTATGAAAAAGAAAACAGGATCTGATTATTACACAAACCGACACAGCTGTTTTCTGCTGCAGTATCATATCGTGCTCGTGACAAAGTACCGGCATCCGGTGCTTGCCGGCGGCGTGAAGGAAGCAGTCTACGAACGGATCCGTTACGTTGCAGAAAGCAGGGGATTCAATATACTTGAACTGAACGGAGAGGCAGACCATGTGCACCTGCTGATTGAAGCCGACCCGCAGACATCACCCGGTGAGCTTGTAAACGTGATAAAGACCCAGACGTCCAGGAGAGCCCGGAAGCTGTATGGAGATACGGAACTGAGACCGTATTTCTGGTCAGACAGCTACTTTATAGCAACCGTAAGTGAAAATACACTTGAAGTTGTAAAAAAATATATAAAAGATCAGGGGATAAAATAAAAGGCCATTCACCCACGCCTATGCAGGTGTTATAGACGTGGTACTCTGGCTGAATTGATAGAGGCATTCATTGGTATACGATGAATGTGCCAGGAAAATATGTTCGAAGATCTGTTGAGCTGGTGGTGAATTTATGGTAAAATATCTATGAAGCCACAACAGGGGCGGCAGCTTCCCGACCGATATACAATGGAAGGGAGGTGCGTGATCATGACTACATATGAAATTATTATGGTGTTCCTTGGGATTATTAGTTTACTTATATGCTTTGGACAGTTACTGATTGCGTTGCTCACCTTTCTCGATAATAAGAGAAACAAGAAGCGCAAAAAATAATGCCTACCCTGCGGCCAACAAGGTAGGCGGTGTTCGTTGAACACATAGAAACGTTGTTGGGAAGCTCCACCTTTGGAGTGATGCTTCACCGAGTGTCTGTTAGCAGCAGGCACTCTTTTTATGTATTTATCATATCATTCCACGGTTGTTTTGTCAACTTGACAGGATATATGAAAAATGCGTTGTATATTGTATACACTAATCGAAACGAGGTTTCCGCTGCGCTCCAACGTGATCCATGTGAGAGATTTTGTCCTTTTATTTACTTATTTACATGCTGGCCATATATTGGATTTCACGTGGTTGGAGATGCATAGCCTTAATGTCTGGCTATATCTGTCGTTTCTATGATGAAGATGTAAAGATTTTAAAAATGATATACATTAAAAACAATAAGGAAAATACGAAAGAAAAATAATGGAAAATGATACAGATGGTGTAATACGATAAGAGAAGATGCCCTGGAAGAACTCTACAATAAAACCACCTCTGTAAAATGAACAGAGGTCATTTTTCATTTTATCTAGGGAAATCTCATGAAGGTAAAGGTAAAAGTAAAAAGCAGCAGTGCTTATGACTGCTGCCGTAAGAATATTTATATTTTCCGGATTATCCGGGGAACCGGTATGTGGTATATAGGGATTCCCATAAAAGATTCTGCAATACAAAAATCAAAAACCACAACCCACAAACCAGATATTCTGCCGACTGTTGCCCTATATACCTTTGGCTTGACGATATGGCATATGAACGGTTTGCGATATAAATTTAGGGATGCCTGTCTGTTATCCTAGGTAATAAATAAAGGAGTATTAAAGGTTAAGGGGAAGATTGGTCCGTTTCCCGCTCCGGTTAATCTCAAACAGGCCGGCAGAATTTTCAAACATACTGTATGTGCAGAATACAACCCGCAGGGGAAGATCATGTTTTAGAGATTTTCCTTCACGTCTGGTTTTGCCAGTTCCTTGATCCGATGAGAGAGGAGAGGAGGAGGGAGAGATATTCTGGCCGTTTCCCGTTGCTTCATCCGAAGGATATGAGGTTTCGTCCACACGGATGTAATACTTACATTTTGCCAGCTTCTTAAGTGTTTCTGTGTCTGTATCCGAAAGCAGGCAGATAAGATATCCTTTGCCGCCATTCCAGCTCATGTAATCAAGGTATCCTTTTACGCGATCATATCCACCGAAGTCATCAGAGATATTTTCAACGAAAGCATTCGTCCCATCTTCCCATGTAAGTCGGTTCCGGAAAGAGAGTGAAAGTTTTGGATCATCCTGGTAGCTGGAATACACCGGGACATCTTCCCGGCTGTTCTCCATGGGGAAATAATTGATCGCAAAGCCACGCATAATCTCCGGGAGATCAAAACATACATTTGGCATGAGATAAGGAACTACGGAACCAAGGTCTCGGTTCGGGGCTGTACAGACAGAAAAGCCCGCCTTAAACATCTTATGCAGATCCGGGATGCCGTCAATTGCGTGTTCTATGGTCTCCCTGCGGGCAATATAGCGTTTTGCATGGAGACGATTTCCTGCCACGGTCTGAGGGTTTGCGTCCGGGGAGCCGGAAAGCCTTCTCATTTCCCATACATAGGAGAGATATTCCCCAATGGTAAGATCACTGGACTGCTTGGCGAGTTCTAAGAGATGTGATGCGAGGTTCTCATAATACAATGGGTATTCTTCACACTCACGGGAAACCACTGAACACAGATCGGCCACGTCAGAAAGAGTGGCTTCCCTCCAGGCTGAGCCATATTTTGTAATGCATATTCCGGGTACCGCTATCATGGCATCCCGTTCCCTCCATGCGCTTCTTTTAAGTTCAGGCATGGGCTTATTACTTTGAAAACGATTAAACCGGCCGCGGGCGGAACTTCCGGGCATCTGTCTGCCTGACGGGAAACCATAACCTCTATCTGTACTGGTATCTATATTACCATCACTACTGCTGCCCGTAGCAGTGGGTTCCCTGTATGGTTTCTTAAGGCTCTTAAGGTCGCTTTTGGTGAGTTTGGTCTGCAGGGTAAACAACAGGGTATGTAATGCCGGATGTTTTGCGTGGCTGGCAGCAGTGTTCATGTAAGCATTCAATTTGCCGGAGATAACATTCAGCCGCTGTGTTGACATGTCCTGTTCAATATAGGTATAGCATGTTTGATCTGGGTATGCGGCCATGCCTGGCACCCACATATTGTCAGGAGCGTCTATAGCATCTGCCCCTACCCGGCGGTGGTTTTTCCCATCTGTGTTCCCACTGCTGCCCGGGGAACCGGTATCTGTATTCCTGTCATGTCCCTGAGAGCTTTCCGGCTCTTTTTCTTTCGAGTTATTTCTCTCTGAATCTTCCTCGTTCGTATTCTCATCAGAAGAGATCCACGCCCTGGAAATCTGCGGAACCCCGTCCATGATGCTTGATCTGGTAAAAAGCGCATCAGAGAAAAAGACGGTACCCTCATGCAGACGGTTTGACTGCAGTGCAAGGATTTTCTCATGCAGATCGAGCACAATCCCGTCAGGCCCCATGCCAACTTCAGACTGAAAATGAAAACGGGTATCCTTCACACTCGACAGCATAAAAGCGTGGAGATCACGCGCGGCAACAAAGTGGGATATATTGGTAGGGGCAGTGAAGCTGTCAAATCTCTTTCTGATTTCGTGAACGGCATTCTTATCAATATGTTTACCAGCTACCGGGGTGCCAGACAATGCATTAAGCCGCTGCTCTACAAAGTCCGCTCCTTTTTGGGTAAGAAAGTAAACGTTTTGGTTTTCTCCAGGCTGGATGCTCTTATCCACCTCAAGCACATCCTCTCTCACAAGCCGGTTTAAAAACACAAGCTCACATTCGGGCTTTGCTGCGGGGGTGATTCCTGTGGCACACAGCTGCTGGACCGTGATCCCATAATAATACATGCAGTATGACAATACACATATCTGCTTTGATTTCCTGCAATGCAGATCAAATTCGGGATCGCAGAACATCATGTGAAGCATGTGTTCATAGGAATAGTGGCAGCGTTCCAGATAATAGGCTTTCTCTTTGGCATTCTGCTGTGTTTTCCGGGGAGCCGTTCTTCTTATTCGCTTTGAACTCATAGTGGGCATTATCCTCCTTATTTTCCTTCTGGGTTTTATATCCGGATAATAGGCTTAAACCGATAGGAAAAGTCAAGCAGGATAGGAAATTTCCGGGGAGCCGTAATAAATATATTTTCTTGGGGTTAGTTAGGAAAAATTAAAGGCTTTCCTCTGTGTACCGGGCTAACCAATGCATGGGGTGTAACAAGAGGATGTAATCTATTGTCTCGCCTTGTTTTTCCTATTTCCTTGGCCAGATTTACAATTCATCCATATAGAATAGAATGCATGTGTATCATAAAAAGAAATAGCGTTGTTTCCAGGATATTCTATGCTATTTGGTATTTTATAGGAAAACACAAAAGCAATTAAATGAGATGCTCAACAGATCACACATGCATATCATTTCATGTTAGGATAGATAAACATGAAAATTGAAAGCGTTTACACTCTTAAATCCTCAAAAAAACTTCTTCTGTGTTTTATGGTAAAACAGTGACAAATAAGACAGTATGATTGCGCATCTGTTTGAGGTCGTATTAAATACAAAAAACATATAGGAAAATACAAAAGAATACAATAAATATAATGAAAAATACAATACCACAATAACGTGTAAATAAAAAATATGCAGCAGTTCTTTGATAAAACCGCTGCATATATGATTAAAAATTAAATATTATTGTGCCAAAATCCGTAAGAAATGCAATAGGTGTGGCTTGATAATGGGATATTATATGCCTTAAGGAAAAGAGATTGTATGGCTGGCATTATAATGTCATAAAACTGATTTGCCAGCTGTTCGTTCCCGTCAAAGAAAAAATTGATAGTGTCCTGATATATGGATAAGATATATGCCTTGACGCGGTATCTGTGAGGTAGATTGTTCATCATCATAACCATACGAGATAGCAGGGTATCAGGGGAATAATTTGTATCTAATGATCCCGATGGAAGGCAGACAGTAATAACACATCCAATCTTGTGAATTCCCATTCCTGTTTTATACCGAAAATCGAATTGATAGTAGCCGCTGGTAATAACGTTGTCTGTTAGATCCTCATTAACTTTTTCAGGATGATTTGAATGTGCCAGGACACTATAAAGGATGCTTGTCAGGTTTATTTTGCGTAAAACTTCTTTTGTGCATTTAGCTGCATAATTATTGTACCATTTAGGGTAGTCCGGCATAGTAGCATAAGAGATCTCTTTGATGCTCATGTGGGCCAGCAGATCCCGGAAGGTGTCCGCATGAAATATAGTAGCCAGCAGGATATCCACCGGGAAGACTTTTTTAAAGCTGCATCCGTGGTTATCCAATAAATCGGAACAGGCCATGGAATGGAAAGTACAGACAATTTGATCATGGGATGGATTAGTTAACAGGGTATCAAAATAAGAGCACCCCATGAGGTCCAGATCATAAAAGTAATATTTCCCAGAAGAAGAAAAGTAAAGTACAAATCCATTTTCATCATACCAGATAGCCGGCAGTAGACATATGAAGTTGCTACAGGAGGCCTCAGAACATATCGTTCGACCATCGGTTCTTTCCATGTGGATGATATCACCGCTTGAAACAAATTCAGTTATATTCTCGCGGTATGAAAAACCTGGTTCTGTTATAACTGGAGAATTTTCAGACTGAGCATCTTTCTTTAAACGTTCAGGCGATTTCTTCACTTTTGATTTTGGTGGTTTGTTTTTTGAGGAAGCAGACGAATCAATTACTTGGTCTTTTTCTGCATGCTGTTTTTTTGAATTGGCAGCAGATAATGTCTCAGCGTTTGATGCTTCTTCAGATGGTGTTTCTTTTTCAATATGAACCGGCTCGGTGGCTATTTCCTCGCCTGTTGTTATGTCCGGGAACTCCTGTGGATCATAAAACTCAGGGGAGTATTCTGCAGGATCAGTTTCGGGTGAAGCAGCAGGAATGCCATATATATCACCCATATCCAGAGGAATTTCTCCGTCATAAATTTCTTCTTCGTAGGGCATAGCATCATATGGAGCCGTACATTCATAGGCATATTCCGGGATATCTAAAGGTGGCTCTACCTCATAGATTTCGGGGTTCGTATTTTCCGGTAAATCACGAACATCGGTATAAGATGGCTCTGCATCTGTCTCCTCTGAATTTAAAGTATCCTTATTGGATTCTTCTTTTATTTTGTCTATGTCTGTTGGAATATCGGCATTTGAAGTATCGGTTCGTGTTTTATCATCAGATACGAACGTGTCAGGGCCGTCTTCCTTAGAGTTTTTTGTATCGTTTGATGGTTGAAGATTATACGATGCACTTGTAACTTCCATTTTACCATCTGGCTTCGTTTTATTTTCATTAGAAGCCTTATCGAGAGTCTCCCTTTTTCCATCATCAAACTTGATAGGTCGGCCCACTAAAGACGGAAGAGGAGGAATGTACTGATACATTTCTTGTAACTCTGAAACACTCTTTTCAAACATTACATCGGTTATGTAGTCGATGCTGATACCATAGATCGCTTCAAGCTTTAAGGAAATGAGAGATGAAAGTTCACCACTATATTCTGCTCTAAGTAGTGGGACCAGTTCCGTATCTCCAGCCTGTGCAGCATTTTTCAGGTAGGACACAAAATCATTTAAGAACTGTTCCTTGGTTCGGTCACCGTATCCCTTACAGTTCCAGAGATATTCATAAATATAATAATTCAAAGGTATAACAAGAGCATCTCCTATCATGTAGTCTCGAGCAAGACGATCACATGACCAAAACGCCATGCCAGGATTAATAAAGGGCAATTTTTCATATGAATAGTTTTCATCCATCATACGTCGTAATACAATATCTTCCTGTTTTTTTCGTGCGTTCGTGTATCCACTGCTATATTTGCACATCCGGCATGCATTGCTTTCGATATCATAAGTTCTTACATATGAAAGAGCTTTTGTGCATAAATGATGGCAGTTTTTACATCCTGCTCGCTTTGAAAGCTTTTTTTTCTTATCATCTGTAATTCTGCTTCCACCAAACAAATGGTATTGTGTGGAGTATAGCATATAATAGGATTCAAATTTAATTGCATCATATCCAAGAGCCGTGCACATTCGATAGTAAAATTCCTGCATTTGATCGACGGTGAGCTTGTCGGACAGATAAAACAGGCATATATGTTTATCCATGTTATTCAGGGAACCTCCTTTTGTTTTGTCCCATTATAGACCGAAATATGGGAAAAAAGTCAAACAGGAATTCCTATTCTAAATTTACATGATATTTTAAAGCTGGTATGTTTTGTGGAATGGTTGGGAATTTCGTTGGGTGAAAAATGAAAAAATGATATAATAAGACCATACAAAAAGCAGTATATGCATTAGCTCGGCAGGTGGTTTGCCCTCATTACGGGGGCTATGTGCGCCCCCAGTAAAAAGAAAGGGGGCGATAGCATGGTTACATATCCAGAATTATTTCAGTTTTGCTTATTGATCGTTGCTATTATAAGTCTGATTATTCAGATTTTTAACAAAAAAATAACCGCCCCTTTCCAAAGATCGGTTATTTTTTAGCATCACTTTGGCAAACCGTCTACGGTATTGCTTTTTGTATTTTTATTATATTAGAATTGATTCTAAATGTCAAAAAGTTGACAATTTTGAGTGTCAAATACTTGACAGAATAGGTTTTATGTGATTAGCAAGGCAGCATTGGAAACTTCTGCTTAATATCATTACACGGATTTAAAGAATTATTTTCTCTTCGGGAGAACATAATTCCACACTTCGTCAACGCTGGCTGGAACCGGTTTATGAATTTTCGTGGTTAAAAAATCAGTAAGCCGGACACAATTTCCGAAGATGGAAACCGGACATTTGTGTTTTCCTGATCGAAACACAATGACGGTGGAATGCAGGTCTGTGATCTGAAAAATTTCCAATATATCCTTATACGGAATATCATATGTCTGCGTTTTTTCAGTAGCATCAGATGTGCATATAAAGCAGATGAAGTTTTGAACAGGAATATTTTGATCAAACAAATTCACTATCCGAATCATATCCGGAAGAAATTCTATCTTTGTAGTCGCTTTCACTGTTTCACATTGTAGTTCTCCATCAGTTCTTCGTTTGACGATACACATTATAATAAGAAAGAATACGCTACATATTAAGACGACAGGGCGTATTCCATATAAAGCAATCCCTATTCCGTTTGCAGCACACAGCGATATCAAAGTGATCAAAATCAGCTGTTTGGGCAGCAGTGTTTTTCGATAAAGAAAGCTTTGATCAAATCCTTTTATTTCTATCATTATAATTTCCTTTTTAAATAATCGAACTTCTATGTTTTTTTCATAATAACAGAAAAAAGAGTATAAGAAAAGGAATTTGTGATATACATTTTATTTATAGGAACATATTACAAGTAAACTACAGAAAAATATTCGATATTAGATGCGGAAAAGCATCACCAATGTTATAATTAGTGCACCATAACAAAATATCATAAGGGATGACATAGATGAAAATCAACAATTTTGATGAGGAAAAATCAGAACTTTTAAGAGAAATTGCATTTGTAAAAAGAGAAATATATGAGCTGGAAAAGGAAGAGGATTTCAAGGAAGCCAGAATTTTTACAAACAATTACCTGAAAGATAGCTGCATATACAAGAGACTACCAATATCGTATTTAAAAACTGTGTATCACCTGAAAAATGACGAAATAGTAAATCTGCTTTCTTTTTCATTTGAAAATGAAATGATTATAAAACTTTTTAGCCAGATAAGGGAACACAATAAGTCATCTTGTATCGGTTTTGCAGTTATGAACTGTTCCGCAGTTTATCGAAAAGATGGGGGATATGTTTTGCAGCTTTCTGATCCGTTCTTTGATCTGAAAGGATTTGTGTATCATCTTCCGCGTGATCTCAAACCGGAAACAATTGCAAATACAATGGTACAGATAAAAATTGTGCTTGATGAAAATGTATTAAACACTCATAAAGCGAAACTTCTGGATATATGTCCGCTTCCATATTGGATATATGGGACTATAAAAGGGAATTCAAAAATTGAATTGGAGTCACCAGATTACGAGATCACAAAATCCCTTGAAGCAGTAAGGGGAAGAGAAAAATGTATTTCTGCAGGATTATCCTGGGCGCATGAAATGGTTCGTGAGCATGGAATGTATGAGCCTTCCCCTGAAAATAAAGAAGAATTTCTGAACCACGGTTATATATATGTAAGGGGACTGTACCGACAATATGTTTTGGTGTTTGTTGATGACAGGATAGAAGCTGTTGTTACGGAAGAGGGAAAATTGAGTGAATCATACCAGAAGCACTGGTATGATAATGGAATATGGGAATGGCAATGTCCTGAAGGGGATGCGGTTAAGTGTATTGATGTGTACCCACCGTTACTTAAGTATATTCCATAGAAAATCGGAAATAAAAGAAATCAGAGCTGCAGTGCAAAAATGAACGTTTGCATTGCAGCTTTTTGTTTTGCTGTTTGACTTTTTATCTGGGTTTATGCCTATTATTTTAAAACAATACAACAAAAGGAGAATAACAGATGGAAAACGAAACTATTTCTTGCAAGGATGTCTTTAAATTTATTTTCTTGAAAAAACATAGTATTGCACAACTTTGTGATTACTATGGAAATCCTCAAGATGTAAGAGATCATTTACAACTGTTATCTGATAGCAATCGGTTGTTAGCTATCTCTTTAAAAAATAATATCCGTGTGCTTAATCAGATGATTGAAGAAGATTTTCGGCGATATCAAGAAGCCTATGAGGAATATCTTTCACAAAAACAAATTGGTATCAGTAGGTGCGTAGATTGTCCATTCGGTAACGGAGAAGGTGGATGTACTATACCTTCTTGCGATTTTCCATTTGGCGAGTTAACCGACTCCTGATGCTGTCAGGAGCTTAACTGAGCAGCTGTCCCTCTTACGATGAGAGCTACGGGGTTATCGCCCGGATACAGCTGGCACCTGATTGACACTAGGACAATTATATCATGGGCTTCCTAAGCCTATTGAACAATATTTATTTTGTAACTTATTAACCAAGATACATGTATTTATGTATCTAAAAGATATTATACGAGGAGGATTGCAAATGAAAGAGGTATTGGTCAGCTTTCCACTGACCGGAAGAAAAGGAAAAGATGTCAAAAAGAAAGGAGAATCAAATTTATTAGATATTTGTTCAATGATAGCTTTACCTTCTGATAATGGAAGATATGATTATTTAAAGTCTATCAGGCAAAATGCATCAGGCATTGTAGTAAAGGATCGCAAAGAAAACCATTATGAATTATCAACAATATGGTATCGCCCGTGGAGATTGGATGAGGTTTCTTTTATTGCTGCCAATGTTATAGAAGAGAATGAGTATGTAAAAAATTGTGTTCATGTTCTGTGCGAATATTACGACAGCGGGAAAATCTACAAATGCTGTGTTGTCGTTCCACAAGAAGAATATTATGAGAAAATAAAAGATTTTCATAATGATACAGAACATGAGAAATACATTGTCGGAACATGTATAAGGAAGAATTATATGGTACCTGGCAAAAGTAAGTACAACAAACGTTCCCATTGTGTTCGTCAAACGGAATCCATTCAAAAGCAGAGAACAAAAATGTTAAATTTCTGTTTAATTGAAAGGGAAAAGCAGCAGGAGGAAAATTGAACTATGAATTTGATTGAAGCATATGGAAAAAAGATTACAGCAGCCGAGTATGTAAAAAGAGAGGTACTTGCCTGCGGTGGAAAGGCCGCATGCTCAAAAGCGGATCTGGGAGCAATTGCTGAGGAACATGGACTGAAAATGCCAATTTGGAAATATTCAAAAGAAGAAATATATGATGCATTGATGGAAAGTGGAAAGTATACCCCTGAGCAGATTGCGGAAAAATATCAAATTGGAATTCCTGGAAAAGTATATCTGGATCGGTTCCGTTTCGATCCAAGACTTACTAAGCTGTTACGAAAGAGCGGATTTTTGAGAGTTGTTGGTTTTAGAAAATATAAAAGAGGGAAAAAACTTTTTAAGGAACCTTTATATGATGCTTTTCAATATGAAAAAATGAACTCTGAGCAGTTAGATCCAGAGTTGGAAAAGGCAAAAAAGCTACTTATAGAGATGCTTAAAAAATCGAATATTAGATGATAATTCAGAATTACTTACATCCAAAGCAAGGAATCTTGTAAAAAAATTGGAATATTTCAGGGTATAAAAAATCCCAGCATCATTTATATGTGGATGGTGCTGGGATTTTTTATGTTTGCCAATAAATATTATTTTGATTGATTTACTATTATAAATTTTCATTTTTTGATCATTCCATTTGTTACGTTGCTTAGCCAATTTTCGGCTGCGGTGGAAGCTTCCCTTCTCTTTTCGTCACTTACGTTAGCATATCTTGCCGTTGTATTCACGGATTTGTGGCCAAGGGCATTTTGTGCTAGGTAGATGTCTCCTGTCGAGTTGTAAATGCCGGTAGCATATGTGCTACGCAACTTGTGTGGTGTTATATGTTTGTTCTTTACGGCGACGGAAGCGTATTTTTTAACCATGCGTTGCACAGAGCGCGGAGTGATTCTTGTACCATTACGCGATATAAAAAGGGCAGTAGTAGGTTCATCCAGGTCCATATCTTCGCGCTCATCCATATATGCACTTAATAATTCAGCGCATTTTTTATCAAAATAGACATTCTGGAATTTTCTACCCTTTCTTTCAAGATAAACACTATTTTCTTCCCAGTCAATATCATCTATGTCAATTCCAACACACTCCGAAATGCGGATTCCTGTGGAAAGCATGAGATAAACCAAGGCCATGTCACGGGTTCTATATCTGTCGGAGAAAACCTGTTGACGTTCTGTAAGTCCAGCACCGGTAGTTATTACATCTAGCAGGAGAGAAATTTCATCATCAGAAAGGAAGGTGATCGGCTGTACGGTAATCTTTGGTGACGGGAAAGCAGCGGCAGGATTGTTTTTGATCAGGTTTTTGCCAAGCAGGTATTTATACAGCGCACGTATGGATGCCAGCTTGCGGGCACGGGAAGTATTATCATCCATAAATGTCTTCCCATTTTTCTCATAGCCATTTTGCAGTTTCATCATAATGTCTTCAAAGTCATCAGTATTCAGATGATCCAGAACATCCACGGTTATATCTTTTTTATTGTGTATAACAGGATTGATTTCTGTGATAATCTGAAAAATGATGGAAATGTCCCGTACATACTCATAGACAGTGAGCCGGCTGGAGTTCTTCATAGTGGACATATGCGAAACAAAACGTGTCATGTAATCCGGCAGATCATTTAAAAGTGATGTTGTTTTTTCTATAGCAGATAAGTTTCTTTTAACCTGATAATTTTTTTCTTCCATTTATTTTTCCCTCCGGTTAGTTTTTCAGAATGCTATGCAGCAAAATTGGTATAGCATGATTGGTAAGGATAAAATAGACAAATTGTTCGTATAATGAGCATATTGGTACTATTTGCCTGATTTTATCCAATTTGCGTCGCAAAATGATTATTTTGCGACACAATATAAATATATAATACCACTATCCCATCTGGGTGTAAATGCTAAATGTACATTGTCACTTTGCATATAGATAATACAAAGATGCTGATATTGCATTCTGTTAATACAAAACAGCTGATTTATTTGCGTATAAATGATACAAAACAAGATTCTGTATTGGATGACCCACTTGTGGTTGATTTTAAATTGCTTTCACCAGTTTTATAGTCGATCTTGACCCCTGGCTGCACATTATAGGCGTACACGCAGAAACAAATGCCTTTTCCTTTATCCTCAACAGAATATCCTTCCATAAGGACTCCGGATGCGAACAGATTGTTTCCCTTAAAAATCGGTGTTACGCGATACAAAACGTGGTTCCCAGTTTTCTCTATCCCTTTAAGTCATGATAGTTTTCAATATTGTACTACATTTTCGAGGTATTTTTTCCGTTCCGCTGCAAAAGAGAGCAGTATTGTTTTCTGTTGATCATCTGTCAGATGGTACCATTCTGCCAGACGCTCTTCGAGATGGTTTAATGCCGTCTGTAAATTTTCTGCTCTTGCAACCAACAAAGCCGGATCTTTGACTGCATAATCCGTTAAAAAATCTTCAACTGCTATCGCACGTATATCTCCAGGTGAGCAGATGTCGACAATGGTGTCTTTTAGTTCTGTTCCTTCGTAAACAATAGTAGCGTCTGACAACTCAGTTGCATTGTTTAAACCCCAAAGACACGGGAAATCAATGCAGACAAAGATATCTCCTCCGTATAATGCAGGTTCAATATGCAGATTTCCTCCATCTCTAATAACTTTTTCGATCATTTCTAACATATTTTTTCTCCTTTTTTGCGAGGTATTTAACATTTGATTTATGTTCATAGACTGATGAGAGAGTAATATTGAATTGAATTTCAACCTACTGCACATATTTTATTCTTCTATTTCTGGATCACACCTTTCTCCCTCAAAAAAACGTCCCTCAATGAGGAACGTTTTCAATGATTTTTATGCTTATTTTTCTGTCTTAAAGCTGTTATGCCCGGCAATCATCTTTTCTGCGAAATGAATCCATTCCTCATATGTCTCTGCTCCGCAGGCTTCTTTCCACCCATCCAGCTTGTTTTCCGTAAGGGGAAAGTAAATGACGGGATCAAAGTCCTCAAATGGTGTAAGGCTGCCGTATTCCATCAGTATTCTTTTTATTGTAATGTCTGCTTTACTTTATCAAGAGCTGGTTTTATTACAAGTTCTATAACTGCATCTCGCGTAATCTCTGCTGATTTTTCTAATACTTCCGTATCGGATATATCCGGTTCGTCAATGCCATGTGCAAATTTGAGATATTCGATGTCATCCAACTCAAGATATTCTTGAAGGGAACATGTTACTGATGAATCGTTATGCCACTGATCCACTAAATCTTCCCACTTTTCTCTTGATTTATCCAAATATTTTGCCATGAATTACTCTCCATTCAATTTCAAATAATTTATGCCTTGGAAAACCCAGACATAAATTATTATTTAGCATGGGCTTTTTAGGCAAATTAATTCTATATATTCTGTTTCAACCATCGCCTTCATTACAGAAAGCGTCTTTTTGAATATCTTCATTAAACACAAGTTTCAACCATCATACAATGTCATATTTAATACTTTTGGATGAGTATTCTATAGATCTTTCCGGATTTTTTTGATGATCCAAATAAGATCCCGCCTTTTCCATTGGTGTATACGGTCGTTCCTTTTTTGGTATATTTCCCTGAACAACCAACAGTTACAGATTTTATTTTAACATTTTTGGCATATTTCTTGGAAATACCCGCGTAATCATATAGATTGATCTTATTATCTTCCGTGCTTTCCATAAGCGAGAAGTAGTTTGATTTAGATACATTGTATCTACTGCAATCAGTAAATATGTAATTTGGGTATTTCCCATTCATATACTGTTTATGATCACATAAAAATGCATCATCTGCATACCCCTTCATGAAATAATCCATAGATCCTGTCTCATCATCCATGGAAACATCGCAATAATACCATTTTCCATCAAGTTTAACCAGATTCCACATGTGGCCTACAGAAGATCCGCTTTCAAATCCATCGGCACATACGGCTTCAACTCCAAGCTGGTTTAACAGGTTGGCATATATAATAGAATACTCGTCACATTTTGCAAGTCCACTCTCCAGACATTCAGATAAGGATCGGCCTTTTCCAAGATCATAACGCAGATGATCACATAACCACTGATGAATCCATACGGCTTTTTCGATACCTGTAAGATTATCAATTTTAAAGGATGCAGCTAATGTTTTCCAGTCAATATCATTTATATTCCGGTACTTCTCTACCGTTGAACAAACCGAATATATTGTTCCGTTTGAGACAATACGGTTTGAAACATAAATTAAGGTTTGTGGAAATGTCTTTCCATTATCCATTTTATGAATAATTTCCTTACCCGCCTTTTCTGCTTCACTATAACTATAATAGTTTCCATAAGAGACGGAATATCCTTCTTGCTGATGATCTACGGCATTTTGTAATTCCTGAGCGGCAAAATTTTCATTTACTTCCGCCGAACAAATGCTGGATGAAAATAATACAACTATAATTCCTGTTAAAAATGTAAGAATTGTTTTTTTCATAATCAAGTATCTCCTTCCCTTTACCTGATTATGGTATATCATATAAAAGAAGGAGATACAAGAAATATAGAACAAATAAAATTGATAACTATATTATAGTTTTACTTTTTTGATAGGACTCCATTTTCCGTAATAGTAGGTTTTCCCAATCTTTTTATAAGGACGCACGCGAACATAAATGGTTCCGGAATTTACCGTATGCAATTTACGGGACAGCTTTGTGGTACGCACATCTCCACAGTTTTGAAAATTCTTATGGTGAGAATATCGGATCTGGTAACCGGTTGCTCCATTTGACTTCTTGTATGTAATATTAAAGTAGCTGGAATTTACTCTTTTCAGTTTAGTAATTTTTGTTGCAGCTGTCTTTGTGGAAATCCATTTTGCATACAGATCGACAGGAGAATCTACCTTTTTGCTAAAATTGAATTTAACTCCGGCATATGTATACCATCCGGCAAAATAATAGTTTTTAAGCTTCGGATTTGCAGGTTTCTTGATGCACTCTCCTGCTTTTACCGTTGCTTTTGTTTCGCGTCCGTTTACATTGACACGATTATCCCGATAGTGGAAAATCACCTCGTAAGTTCCGTTTCCAGTGGAATTTTCATTGTTTCCGATTTCGGATGATGTTTTGCCGTTCAAAGTAACATCTTTTCCATAGCTGTTCAATATTTTGGAGATGGTTGTATAAGTGAGGGAATCTGCAGGAACAAGAATATATACTTTAGTACCTGTATAAGCATCTTTTGCACTTGATACAACAGAGGAATCTACCTTATTCTCTCCGGTTGCTGAGGTACAGTTGTAAAAAGCATAGTCCATCTTTGTAACCCCATATGGCACAGATGGAAGTTTATTTAATTTACCGCACCCATAAAGAGCATAGGAAATATCTGTTGCGTTGTATGGAAGTCTGTTAAGCGATGTAAGATTGCTGCACTGATAGAAAAGATATGATGCATCTCCGTCACTCGCTTTAACAGATTCACCAAGATTTACAATGCTGATAGTTGTATTTCCGGAAAATACTCCACTTGAAGCAGTTGATTTTCCGAGAATCGTATCATAACGTTTCCCATTAATTGCATAAGTATCTTCCACACGGACAGAAGAACTGTTGCCAGTATATTTTACGAGAGTAACTGTACCCTTGGTATCATTTACAATAACGTCAAACCCGTCAACAAGTCCAGAAACTACTTTCTGGTTATTAGATGCAGTGTTGTTTGTGTTATTGTTATTTGGATTGTTTGTGTTATTGTTGTTTGGATTGTTTGTATTATTGTTTTGATTGTTGTTTGCATTATTGTTATTATCCGGATTGGTAATAACTCCTGTGGAATGTACATATGCACTTAATTCCGGATATCCATATCCAAAAGTCGAATCTTTTCCGCTGCCACCGCCAATAAAGGTCTTAGAAGTATTGCGAATCAGAATAGATTCAGCATTGCTTGCAGAGTAAGATGGATCATAACTGTAAATGTGGGCAAGAGCTGCCGACACAAATGCTGTAGATTGGGAAGTACCAGACATAATGCATGTTCCATCACCCAAGGATAAGTATTCTGCACTCCAGTTATTGGAAGCAGATGCCTTTGACATATTCATGCTTGATGCTTCGATACCACGGATATAACGTCCAGGTGCAGTAAAATCCACACATGATCCGGTCAGAGATTGGGAATATGCACCCCAGCTCCCACCATTTTGCGCAATCCCGGATACAGCCAATGTTTTGCCATAATTTGCCGGATAGGAATCGTCAGCAGTCATTGCCGGATAAGAAGAATTTTTATTGCCGGCAGAGGTTACGACGAGAATTCCTTTGGAATACAAAGCATCGATATATGGATTGATATAAGATGCAATCTGATCCATCTGGTTGCTGTCAAGCGTGCAGATAGAAAGAGACAAGTTTACCACATTGATACCAGCAGGATTAGATACAATGTACTGTAAAGCTGCAGCAAGTCTGGAAGCGGTAAATCCTCCATTAGAATCCACTGCTTTAACAGGTACAATTTTGACATTGGATGGAGTGTTATTTGCAATGATACTTGCAATAAATGTTCCGTGCCCATAATCATCAATCGCGCTTGATGCCTGGGAAAGAACATTATAGCCGTTGATCACACGTCCAGGGAATCTGGAAGAAAAGTTACTTCCACTGTCAACACCGGAATCCACTACTGCTACCCCAACCTGACTAATGGTGGCAGCACTTTGTGCTCCAACAATGTTGTTTGATGATACAGTGAGTCCCATGATCTCGGGGCTTGTAGTCAAAGAAACAGTATTTGTTGAATCTGATACGGTTGCCCCATATTCTCCGATAACATCTGGGGAATATGTGACATTTGAAGAATCTACCATGTCATCATCGTAAAGCTTATCCGGGTATACGGTATATCCATCAGCTTTAAAACTTTCATATGCTGCAGCGGCATCATCCGGAGAGTCAAATGACATAAGGGAAATTCCACCACTCGCAGAAATTTTTCTTGCACCATGGTAGTTACGGAAAGATTCTCCCGACACAAACAGGCGTTTTGATGAAAAAAGAGAGGATACTTTAAAACCATCCCCTTCTTTCTCAACCTGGTACCCTTTGCTCTTGAAATATGAACTTACAGAAGATGCGCTTTTTAATGAATGAGCTTTTAAGGGCGATACCTTTACGATATCATCAAGATCAACAGATTCTCCATCGGCTTCGATGGACCCGTCTTTTAAGATTGTCAGAGAGTCTATCCCTGGCTGATCATCTGCAACCATATCAAGAATTGATACTTCTCTTGGAACAGATAAATTTGCTGCTTTTGCGCTGTCCGGAACTATAAAAGTGGCACACAGCGAAAAAGCCAAAAACATTGCTAAAGTTTTCTTTTTCATACTCTTTTACTCCTTTCGTATGGTGAAACGATTTTAACCATAAACCCATAGAAAAAGTCAAGCCTGATGTGAAAAATAATGTTCTATTATTCTTTACATTGATTCCTATGATGATATGATATAGACACAGCGTTGGAGGAAAAAATATGGGAAAAAATATAGATTTTAAGGAACATGTAAACAAATTTCAAGAAAGAGAAAGATCAAAAAATTTATTTCAAAATTTTATGAATGAGTTGGAAAAGGACATTGATCTTGCTGGAATATTGCAGAACGACAGAATCAAAGAAGAATATAGATTCTTGGATTTCAAAGGATCGCCAACGGATCGAATAAAAAAATACGCTCCTCTCATTAAAGAGGAAATAATCAGAATGCAGGATTATTCGACAGACACTGAGGAATATTCAGCAGCATGGGATAAAATGAATTTCTTATTGGACAAATATACACAGGCAGTTGGAGAACTGGTACCTTTTTCAGAAGATGAATTATCCACCCCATGCGTATGTAAAAATCAGGAAGATGTATTAAAACAAATCAATGAATTGATGGACTACTCCATGGAACAGGATATTTCTGAAAATAATCTGAAAATTTCAGAAAAGCTTACTTTGATTTATCCGTTGGGTATATTGCTGCTTGGATTATAGATTTATTTTGGAAACCAGCGGTAATACAAAAGAAACTCCAATACTCCACCATCGCATATACCAAGAACGTCAGGGAAATACCTAAAATCGCCCAGACTTTTGTAAGTCTGAGCGATCCCTTTGAAACTATAATTTTTTTAATTCCATTCTGATCTTAAGCTCAGAATGGATTTTTTTACAGTTTTTAATAATTTCTTCAAATTCCATCCGGTGGATATTATTTTCAATATCCATCAGATAGCCATGAATTTTATTTTCGGAAGCGATTACTTCGTCACTTCCATAACCAAAATCACTTTCATTTCTCAGGTGTTCCATAACAGAACGCACAGCCTCAATTGCTTCACGGTTGTTGCATTCGTTTACACCTGTATAAAGAATCAAAGCCTTCATATAGGCTTCTTTGCCGTGCAAAATCGCACTGTTATTATATACTTGCTTTTTTTTAAATAAAATTTTTCCTAACATATTTTCCTCCTAAAAACAGATACACCTAACTTATAGGTGCATAATTACACCCATGAGGTGCATCCGTCTTTATGACGGATTAACTAAAAAACATAGTGATAATTACAAATCTTCTGGATAGTAAGTCTCAATAACATCATCGACTTCACGATCGTAAATTTCAACTCTCTCCTTTGCATTGAGAGTTTCTGTCATAGCATAAAAGCGTGCATCTCTTATATACGCACATTCCATGCTGCCGCTTCCACCATCCACGATAATGGAATATCGTAGTCCTTTTAATGCTTCCATAACAGCTTTTTCGTCCATAACGTCCATAACAACTTTCCTTTCTCCGGTATATCCGGTTAAACAACAACTGTTCTATGAAGCTAAGGAAACCATGCGTTGAAACTGCATGAGAATCTCTTTTGTGGTATTATCTTTGTATGTAGAATAATCCCACAAATTAGCCCTTACTGCCCAATTTGTACATCTTTGCACAAGCTGGGAAAAACGCTTATCAATATCACCGCCACACAGTATTTGTGTTTTGTTGTGGCGATAATATTGCATGGTTTGTTCCACCACCATATTAAAAGTTGCGGAACAATCGTTCAGCTTCATCATATAAAAACCTTCTTTCTTCCCGCAACTAAAACGGCGGGACCGCTAAACAATTTTTCTATTTACGCCATCATAAAAGCCTTTTATAGTTTTTACAGTGGCTTTGCTCACGCCTTTTACAGACTTGAGCTTTTTACAGCCCTCGAAAATTTTGTATGCATTTCGAAGGTTATTTGACAACTTAACCGTTGTCAGGTTTTTGCATCCGTTGAATGCATAATTTGCATTGATTACAGATGCAGGCACACCGTTTACTTTTTTTAAATTGGAACATCCCATGAACGTTTTGTTCAAATAGGTGATGTCCCAAGGAAGGGATTTAACTGTAGTAAGATTCTTGCATCCAAAGAACATTTTATAGGCATTACCCTTGATTGTCCGGACGCTTTTCCCAAAAGAAACGGTTTTAATTTTGTTGTTGCCATAAAACAATGTCCTATATGCAACAACCTGATAAGGAGTACCGTTTACTTTTACAGTATTTGGCACACTTACTGTTGACTTATTTCCAATGTAGGAAATAAGAGTTATTTCCTTCTTTGTATTGTTCAACTTATATTCCCAGGCTGAACGGACGGCAGAAGAGACACCGTCACTTGTCTGCTGTTTCACAGAAGCATTTGCCTCTGGCTTAACAGCAGGTACTACAACATCAGTTGTGGTACTTGGAGTGGATACATATATATATTCCACTCTGCTTTCAGAATTACTTCCCGTAGGCTTTGAAGAATTCTGATCTTTGTCTCCTGATGGAGCCGGAGTTGTTGAATCTGCTTTTGTATCAGATTTTGAAGTATCCGGTGTTGGTACAACGTCTGTTTTGGTATCTGTTGTACCGGTTGCTCCATTATCCTTGTTGTTGTCAGGAGTTGGAGCCGGTGATGGTGTTGGTGATGGTGTTGGTGATGGAGCTGGGCCGAAGGACTCGGTTGCTGTATCCACACTATAACTTGTGGATGCATATACATTTGTAGCTCCACTTACCATTACTGTCATTACCATTACTGCTACCATTAATTTTTTCATAAAAACCTTCTTTCTTTCCGCATCTAAGACGGCGGAACTGCCATTAAAATATCTGACTTTTTTCTGCAAAAAACTTTACATAAAACAAACAAGTATGCGAAAAACATTTATAACAATAAAATTATTTCCTGTTATCACCATCAAATGACAGATCAACGGGAATAATAAAACCGTTTTCAATGCTTTCATACTAATTATCTTTTGCTATGCTTTTTGACAATAAAAAAGCCAGCCCATAAAACTGGACCGGCAAAAAGCCAAATGTCAAGAACCTCGAAGAGATTCTTTTAAAAATGATTAAAAAGTTATACATATTATATATCATATTGGACTAAAAAATGCAACCTTGAATTAATTTATTAGAAGATATAAGCGATTTAGGCATTAAAGTTTGCTGTCATTAAGATTTATTCTCTGTTAAAAAATAACAGGGGCTCCATAAGTAAGAGTCCCTGTTAAGCAATTATATATATAACTGGTTAATGTGTACCGTAAGACCGGTAATCCTTTTTCGCTGATCCATCAAGCGAATACATCAGTACATCTCCATACCGGAAAGCATACTGTGCCTTATGCCAGTCTCTCCTCCGCAACTGCTGGTCTTCCATCTTATACATGCTGCAGTAGCCATAATCAACATTCTGCCGGTTTGTATATGTAAGATGCGGGGTTGGCGTTTCGCTTTCCTTGTCAAAGATTTCTGCTCCCTCCATCCAGCCCATGCCGGTATCTCCATCACCCTGGATATTTTCAAATCCGGCTTCAAAGGTTACGATCTCGAAATTGACTACAATGTATCCATCTTTTTTCCAGAAGCCTTCTTTATAGTCAATCCCTCCGTTCTCATGCGCGTATTTCGTTACGTCAAATCCTTTTTTGACCGCATGCACATCAGATGGCAGTGAGTATTCGAAGTACCATTTCTGTTTTGATTTTGTGACCCTGTCAGGATCAACCCCATCCGGAATTACCCCGTCCGGTGCACAGTCCATTCCGATATATGTGGACATACGGGATGGAATGGTAATCTCCCCATACGTGTAGACATCATAAGTTGTGGACCGGATATCTTTTGGTTTGAGTCCTGCGATTTTCGCCTTCTGGTTGAATTCTTCATCTGTTACCCCGGTATATGGGTTTCCAAGCATCATCTTTTTGACATTCTGTTTATCCAGATCACTGCCGACTTTTACAACATTGCGGTATTTGCCATTGATCGTGCCATTGTAGTAAAGGTCAACCTCTTCCAGCTTTGTAATATCAGATCCATTCACATTTCCTTTTTTTGAAACAAAATAAAATGTCGGGTAGATCTTGATATAATCCGTGCCGTGGTAGATATTTCCGATGGTTATGAGGCTCATCCGGGATGTATAGCCCGGTTTTAACACACCGAGATTTCTGATATAAGGGTGGCTTCCATCCACGGTCGGCAGGGTAAATGCACTCCTTACTTTTTCCCCGTTCTGGTTGTTGAACCCCACATGGTACGCAAACCTTTTAAGTTCCAGTGATTCCGGTTTCCGGAAAACGTCAAGCCAGAACGGGTAATCCGAATAGTCGTACATATTCAGATTGTATAAACGTCCGGATACTTCGGCATTTTTGGTATCAACCGCAACATAATTGGAATTGTCTGCATTGGCACACACTTCTTCCATTTCCAGTCCATCGTTGGCATCACAGTTAATTGCACGTGCCCGGAAATCAATACCAACGGCGGCAGTTTCATTGACCCAGATAGGGAGATAGAACTTTGTGGAATCCTGGTGCAGCGTGATCCACGTATCCGCGTCATAATAGGTGTAATCATCCCCGTCGCACATATATACCTCAAACGGGAATTTGACTTCCCGCGATTTAATGTATTTTGCGTAATCGCGTTCCCCGTATCCCTTCAGCGAACTGTGGTAACCGCTGGTAGGCAGGTTGACAGTAAAATACCGGTCCAGTACCAGATGGTAACAGTTACCCGGTGACACCAGCTGGGTATATTCCTTCGCATCCGTAATCGTCGGGTAACATACCGTAGGGGTATGGATCACAACGTCGTTGATCGGATTTATTTCAATGTCAACATCCGGAATATTCGTATTATAATCAAACGATGGATAAAACTGTACATCACCACTCGAATTGAAGGTACCATTTGATTTTTCCGGCTCAATCAGCAGGTCTGGCTGATAAAGTATATCCCTGTCAATCTGCGTAGATTCCGGGATTCTGCCCGGAGTCGGGGTTTTCTTTTCCACTGGGTCGGCATTCATGATGATCTTTCCGTCGAATTCAAGGTAATCATTCATGACAATATACTGCCCGACTGTCCAGCCGTCTGATGGGGATATGCCTATCCTTCCACATGCCATAAATGATACATTTCCGACATTATCATAGGATGCATCCGGTTTTATGGTGACGTGTTCATCCGGGAGCGAATAATTCATTACCGTAGCAGAATATATTCGGTACACCACCAGGTAGTCCACCTTCCAATAGGAATATTCCCGCCATACCAGTTCGGTATCATGATCGTGTAATTTTTTCCCATGTTTATCGGTGTGGCTGCAGCTAATATAATGGTTAAATTGCTTCTTTCCATATTTTCGGACAAACCGGTATTTATATAGGTAGGAATCCGTAAACACGTTGACATACTGCGTCTCGGATGTCGGAATTCCCTGTGTACTGTCAAACTGTTCATTGTCTCGTTTGTCTGACTGGATTACAGCACTTGTGCTGGCTGGTGTGAGCTTCTCTACCGAAATTACATCCTCATCCTCATGAGAGTCTGGTTTCGGTTTCAGGCTGTTTTTCTTATAAAGCACGTTGATAACAGTACCGCCATTGTAGACTTCAAAAGTCTGACGTGCTGTTTTAAGCCACTTGGTATAGCTGCCAGTCAGGTTTCCATCCTTGTCTGCAAAATTGCAGCTTTTAAAGACCGGGGCACTGGTTTTTGCAACTTTGTTCCGGATGGCTCCATTTTTTTTGCTTTTCTGCTTCGACACAGATGTCTTATAAAGATAATAATTTGATGTTTTTCCTTCTCCTGCGCCGACACTTGAAAGACGTGCCGGAAGGCTCTTTGAGGATGTTTTTATCTCCGAAAGATTGATATAATATTTCTTTTCCAGTCCAAGTCCACGGTCACCACTGGCGATAGAGGCGGTACCGCTGGTGCTGCTCCACTGGTAACCGGTATTGGCTTTGTTCAGGTTCCTTGTGGCAGGATTCTTTTCAATTTTTCCATCATCTGAATTTGTAACAGATAAAACCAGTTTCCATTTGCCCTCATAACTTTGGTAATAATTGATGGTAACCGGTGCTTCGACCTTCTTGTACTCAACCGCGATATCATACCGTGCCCGCCAGCCTTCGTTACAGCTGGCCGGCCAGCCGATGCCATACCATGTAGATCCGTTTACTTTCCTGGTGTTACGTGTGTTCGCCATCTGCTTGTAAGTATAGCAGCGTTCGGTAACGTTGCGCTTTGATCCGCCTTTGCTGATCGAGTATCCCTGCAGCACACCCTGGATATATACCTTGCCACCATTCTTCTGCAATGTTTTCAGATTTACACCGGCTTTGTCACACATGCTGTTAAAGACTTCTTTGGAGATGGTAAAAGAAGTTGTGACCATTCCGGTTCTATCTGTTTCATCTTTTTTTGAACAGCCTTTCGGAAGTTTGTCAAAAAATACACAATCTTTTGCCTTAGTGCCTTCCTTTCCATTTCTTCCAGTTGGATCACTGGTAACATACAATCCTACTGTTTTCCATCTGGTTCCAGATGATGCGCCTACGGCTTTCACGGAAAATTTCAAATTACCAGCAGTATCAATATCAGCCGTTTTGCTACTTCCTGCTGATATACTTTTGTTTGCTGCATAACCAAGAAACGGTTCCACGAATATGAGCAAAAACGTTAATAGCATTAAAAACACTATTTTTTTCTTTGCGACCATCTTACAATATCCTCTCTTTCCTATAGTAGAAAGATGATACACATAAATCAACGTAAAAAGTCAAGCCTAAAAAGAAAGAATCCAGAAATGATTCTGGATTCTTCCTTTTTAGGTATACTATTTATTTCCTATTACATCCGCTAAACTATCTCCTCCCCAATCAATGCCATAGGATGTCATTTTTCCGTTGGTATATGAAACATTTACTTTAATCTCATCCATAAAAGTAACTGTTTTCTTTGAGCTTAAATTTTTCAAAGCTGTATAACTTCCATAAATCACCTCATTCTGCAATGAACTTTTGGCAGATGGAACCTGCCCTGATTTAACCCGAAATTTAGTATAAACACGTACATAACAAGAGCTGCCGCCTTTATCAGTCCACAAAGAAGATGGATCTACAACTATTTGTGAACTACTAGCCACAATTTTTCTTGCTTTTGCAGCTTTTACATAAGCATTTAAGGATCTATTTAAGCTTGTATCTCTATAAGTATTGGAAAGTTCTTCTTTCCAATCTGACGTTAAGGATTTACGATAATCTATGTTAAGTCGAAGTTCTAGATTTTTTTTCACTTTTTCACATATCAAATCTTTATCCTCATCACTCATCAATTTCGCTGTTTTCGCTGGAGTAAGATCATTTTTTGTCCGCTGCTTTGTATACCACATTTTCTTCTCATAATAAGAATTTGGAAAACTTGCAAGGATATACGGGTAATCCTTATAGTTCT